>Ga0105055_10000024_pt1 | contig 140153 bp, 124 predicted proteins | sample BON03_FD_78090 | JGI IMG/M metagenome (GOLD analysis project Ga0105055, IMG submission 78090) | Freshwater microbial communities from Lake Bonney liftoff mats and glacier meltwater in Antarctica - BON-03 | ecosystem: Environmental > Aquatic > Freshwater > Ice > Glacier meltwater | place: Lake... | reverse complement strand
TAAGCTCCTTGTGGGGCATCCGCAGCGTCCCAACCCTCACTGGTCTGGTCTAAGTCTGCTATCTGCTGACCATAGCGATTATAGATTTGCATAGTATACTCCTCTATTCCTAAGGTGATGGGTTTAAACAATTCATTAAGGCCATCACTATTTGGTGAGAAAGCGTTGGGCAAATAGAGTTTACCACAAGGCCCTATCTCTATCCAAAGAGTATCTTCATATAAACATCCATTATCCAGTTTTACTAGTATAAATTCAGAAGTAGTAGGAACATACGCTAGTCTCTTACCTATGTGAAGTAGAGTATCACCTATAAACCACTTGGTATTTTCATAATTAGCTTCTAATATATTAGTCGACCCTTCACATAAATCATACACGTGCTTATCCACAATATTTATCTGAGGCTTTTCTATTTCTAACGTGACGGTATCCGTACTGACATCAATTCCATTCAAAATTTGCACCCAATATGTTCCTGATTCTGAAACACCTATTTCATTGGTTGTATCACCAGTACTCCAAAAGTGTTTAGAATTTGGATTATTGGTAGACAAAGTATAAATCAAGGAATCTCCCATACACGTATCTGTTTTTAACACCTCTATGCGTGTATCTACCTCTATCTTGAAATCATCCAAAACCATAAACCCAATTCTATATTGATTTTGTTTTTCACAAGTAAAGGTACTCCTTGGCTCGGTGATATACTCTCCAATGATAGGTTCACTTACAAATCTAAATGTCAAATACTTTCCAGCTCTTCCTCTATTCAATAGATCACATTTGAATCTCCTGTGTCTATTGTATTGTTCCACTTCTATCCACCCTGGCCAATTAGGCCCATAGCTAAAATATGAGTCTAAAGTACCTATGTAATTATCCTTGGTTATCACACCTATACTATCTCCTTCTATATTGGGACTCTCACTTATACCTATGCGGAGATACCACTGTACGCTGGATCGAAAAAAATCTAAAGAATCATAGCTTCTAATACGCCAATGTTCCACTCGATTCATTGAAACAGCTAATGAATAGGCTCTGTCCGGATCTAGTGCCTCTGTTAATTCCATACTCCAACCAAAGTTCATCATGGTATCCAGATTCATACCCGCTCGCATACTTAGCTCTCTTCTGTTCGGGGTATAGTTAAAAGGCTGAGGCACAAATAAACAAATACCTCCCTGTCCATTAAAATTTAGCGAATCAAAACCTGCAATTTTTTCGGTATATAAATTTGGTGCACCCCGTGATTGCCAATTTATACTACCAAAACAGGCCCCCGAAGGGTCTTCTTCTCTAGCATTATCCAAGTATTCTTGAGAGTAAAAAAAACACGACACACTCCCGTCATTCTCTCCATAGTCTGGATGCAGGTCAAAGCCCCCGTTCACAAACTGTTGCCCATTGGCAACTGTAAAAATGAAACTAGAAAGAACCCACAAACAATGTTTGCAGGTTCTCGTTAATGTTATCATAAGGTTCAATATTCGCATATATTTAGTGCACGTAAACTTTCTGAGAGCCTACTTGACCAGCTTTTGTCGCTGTTAATATATATATTCCAGACCGAATATTAAGCATTTTTACTGAATTGCTAGAGCTGCTAACTTCATTTATTAGCTTCCCATCTAGACTATACAGACTATATACAGCTTCTAGCTCATCTTCATTAGTATCTTCCGTTGCCTTCAAGTTTATAGTCAATACATTGGTATTTTGATCTACAAATGTAGCAACCAAAAGAGGTTTATCACGTCCACCTTCTGTTGCACGTCTCATCTCCAAGTTAGTTTAGGCAGAAATGTTTTTCCTATGAAGTACCAAAAATTCAAGAGTACGAAGGTAAGATTAACATTAAGCATTTTATCAGTCTTTAATAGGACCCGTAGTATAAAAGAATACTACGCAACACCTTGATGTTTCAGTAAGAGCATAAGCACATTTTCATCTCATACGTAGTACAGATACATTAAAACGAAGATTACTCTCACTTAATCGAGTGCTAAAAACCTATCATCACTACTCCCCCTACTATTGTAACTTACAACAGTTAGCTTACCGATATGCACAAAGCCATTTTTACCCTTTTCTTATTCTTTACCTATAGTCTATCTGCTCAAACAGCAGAAAAATGGTCCTTGCAGATGTGCGTAGACTATGCATTAGAGCACAATACGAGTATTCAGCAAAATGAACTCCAAGGTGAAATTTTAACGAATAACCTCAACCAGGATAAACTCAGCAGAATACCTACACTCAGTGGAAGTGGAAACCACAACTATAACATAGGTAGAACTATAGATCCTTTCACCAATACTTTTAACAATACTACTATACAGAGTAATAGCTTCTCTCTAAGCAGTGGAGTTTTACTCTACGGCGGTAGTCAAGTAAATAACCGCATCAAACAAAGTACCGTAGCTACTGATGCTAATGCTAAAAGTACAGAAGTAATCCGTAATCAGATAGCACTATCCGTAGCCACTACCTACCTACAAATAATACAAGCAGAAGAGAATCTTAAAGTAGCAGACGCTCAGCAGCTGCTGACCAAAAGTCAATTAGAAAGAGCATTACTCTTAGAAAAAAGCGGAGCTGCCAACCAGAGTAACACGCTAATGCTAAAGGCACAGTCAGCCAGTGATCAAGTAGCCAAAGTAAATGCACAGAATGCTATTCAGATAGCGTACAACACGCTTATAAACCTGATGCAGCTTCCGCTAGATCAAGCTATGGAGATAGAGCAAATGGACATTACATCACTTCCCGAATATCCAAGTGAGTCCGTAGCTCAAATCTACGAATTAGCGCTAAGTAATCTACCAGAGATACAGCAAGGAGAACTTCAGATACGCCAAAGTGAACTAGGAGAAAAAATAGCAGGAGCTGGACTTCAACCTACGCTATCTGCATATGGCAATGTGAATACCGTATACTCTCAAAGCGGCAAGGATATACGTGTTACTGAGGATTTTAATACAGTACCTATTGGATTCACTAAGGACGGACTAGAACCAGTACTTCAACCTCAACCAGTTACTATCATCAGTGATAAGGCTTTTGGAAGTCAACTCACAGATAACCTAGGTCAGCAAGTCGGTGTATCACTTTCTGTTCCTATTTTCAATGGATATAGAAATCGGACAGCATTAGAGAATGCTAAGGTAAACACTAAGATCAGTGAACTAACATTAGAAAACACAAAGAATCAGCTACGAAATGATGTCACTACGGCATATACTAATCTAAAAGCAGCTAAAAGCAGGTACGATGCGGCATTGCTAAACACCGAAGCACAGCAACTAAGTTTTGACTTTAGTCAAAAAAGATTTAATGCAGGGGTGATGAATAGCGTAGAACTACTCACTGCTAAAACCCTTTGGAATCAAGCACAAGTACAAACACTAAATGCTAAGTACGAATACGTTTTCAGAGCATTAATAATCGATTTTTATAAAGGCAACCAACTAAAACTATAATGAGTAAGAAGAATATACTAATATCCATCGGAGCCCTGCTCCTAGTAGCCGTCCTTATCTACATAGGTAAAAACAGAAGTAGAGGCGAGCTAGAAGTGAATGTAGGCAAAGTAGAAAATCGTACTATCATAAGCACCGTAAGTGCCAATGGTAAAATACGTCCAGAAGCCGAAGTGAAAATAAGTGCGGATGTGAGTGGTGAAATCACTGAATTATATGTACAAGAAGGAGATACTGTGGTAGAAGGACAACTACTACTCAAGATAAATCCAGACTTATACCTGACCTCTAGAGATAGAGCTCTAGCTGGGGTAAGTAGCTCACAGAGTAACCTAAAGACAAGTCAAGCTCAGCTTACACAGGCTAAAGCTAGAATGACGGAGCAACAAGCAACCTTTACTAGAAACGAACAGCTCTACAAAGACAAGGTACTAAGCCAAGCAGAATATGACGCAGCTAAAAGTGCCTATGCTATAGCCACAAGTGAAGTAAAAGCTGCAGCTGAACGAGTATCTGCAGCGAGATTTGGCATCCAAAACTCACAAGCTACGCTTACTGAAGCTAACAAAACCTTAGGCAGAACAAGCATATATGCTCCTAGTGATGGGATAGTAAGTGCTTTGAATAATGAAAAGGGAGAGCGTGTAGTAGGTACAGCACAAATGGCAGGTACTGAGATCATGGTTATCTCTAACTTCAGTAATATGCAGGTAAAAGTAGATGTGAATGAAAATGATATTCTTCAAATTAAAAAGGGTGATACCGCTATCATAGAAGTAGACGCATACGGAGATCGAAAGTTCAAAGGCTTAGTCACTGAGATCTCTAGCTCCGCCAATAATGCCGGAGGCATGCAAATGAATACCGACCAAGTAACCAATTTTGAAGTAAAAATCAGACTCTTAAAAAGTAGCTATGCTGACTTGCTCGGCAAGTCCAGAACTGCTTTCTTACCAGGTATGAGTGCTAACGTAGAGATCCAAACTCTAGTGAAGAAGGACATCCCGTGCCTGCCTATAGAGGCTGTAGGTACTCGATTACGAGAAAAGGATAGTACTCACACCTCTTCAAGTTCAGAGGAGGAACTAGACGAGGTAGTCTTCAGCATAGAAGATGGTAAAGCTGTGAAGAAGCTCGTAAAAACTGGAATACAAGACAGCAGATACATAGAGATAGTAAGCGGAGTAGCTGTAGGAGATGAACTCATAGTAGGACCGTATGATGCTGTATCAAAGAAACTAGATAACGACCAAAAAATAAAAATCACTGAGAAAAAAGTGATGAATAAATTAGAGGCAGAAGAAGAGTAAATCCTGTTATGAAAGTACTCGCTTTTGTTTTTGTACTCCTATCTTCATATTGTGTACTCGCTCAGCAAGACAGCAGTAGATTCGACAAAAAGGCCCTCATAGCTCCAAGCATACTTATATCCTATGGAGTAGCAGGCACTTACACTGATATAGGGCAGCAAGTAAATCGAGACATAAAATCTGTAGTCTACACTCCTGGACAAAGTACTTATTTAGACGACTATCTTATATTCATTCCCTCGGTGGCAGTCTATGGGCTTAACATAGTCGGAGTAGAAGGAAAACATAACTTCAAAGACCGCACCATCCTACTAGGAACTTCATACATTACGTTACTTCCTATAGTATATGGGACTAAAGCGATCACGGGTGTTCTTAGACCAGACGGATCAGAGTATACATCATTCCCTTCTGGACACACCGCGTTTGCATTTGCCAGTGCAGAGTTTCTCAGACAAGAGTACAAGCATAAAAGCCCGTGGTATGGTATAGCTGGCTACACCGTGGCGACTGCCACTGCTGGATTACGAATCTATAATAATAAGCATTGGTTAGCTGATGTAGCAGCAGGAGCAGGATTAGGGATCCTCAGCACACAAGTAGCTTACTGGATTCATCCATGGATGAGCAAAAAAATATTCACCAAGAAGAATAGTACCGCTTCACTACTTCCTCAAATTTCTACTGAGCAAGTTGGGATAGTATTCCAAACTCGCTTCTAACAAAACAAAGTGCTAATCGTTTAATTGTTATGGATTTGGATACCGCTCGGTTAATTGTTGATTTCGGTTTAGTCATCCTTATCTGGATGGTACAATTAATCGTATATCCAAGCTTCCTGTATTATAAAGATACCGAACTAATCACTTGGCACACTAAGTACACACCTCGCATTACAAAAATAGTAGCACCTCTTATGTTTGCTCAGCTCAGCCTATCTGTATTCGGACTCTTTCAGGGAATCACAGCATATTCTATACTCTACGCTGCACTTGTGCTAAGTATGTGGATTCTGACCATTAGCGTATTTATACCTATTCACGAAAAAATTCAAGAAGGATCTGCTTCTACTGATTTACTGCAAAGACTTGTACGCACCAACTGGTGCCGCACGGCAGTATGGACTTTTATATTTCTAGCGACTTTAGCTAAGGTACTTTACTAACCCCAAGCAGCCGGATTTTCTCTCCACTCGGCTAAACTCTTTAAATCAGCTTCTTTCACGTAGCCACTTGCTACAGCCTCTTCTATCATACTACTGTAGTTACCTAGCGTAACACAAGTACAGTTAGCCTTCTTAAAATTGTCTTCTGCCACTTGAAATCCGTACGTGAAGATAGCAGCCATACCCAGAATGTTAAACCCTTCGGCTCTCATGTAGTCCACCACCTTGAGACTACTTCCACCAGTACTGATGAGATCCTCTAGCACTACTATCTTAGCATCTTTATCTACCTTGCCTTCTAGCTGACGCTTTAGACCGTGTGCCTTGGGCTCAGGTCTGCAGTATGCATAGCTTAAATCCAGCTCATCTGCTATCAAAGCACCCATAGCGATACCTGCAGTAGCTACACCTACAATCGTATCCACTTCAGGAAATTCTTTTTTAATTTTAGCAGAAAGCATCTCTTTAATCTCCTTTCTATGCGTGGCATAAGAGAGTACTGTACGGTTATCACAGTAGATTGGACTGTTCCACCCGCTACTCCACTTAAAAGGATTATCTGGAGATAATTTGATTGCTCTTGTTTCTAAAAGTATTTTGGCGATTTTTGCTTCTGTATAGACCATATAACGCAGGCAAATGTATCGAATTTTTCACGGCAAACACCGTATTTATCTATCAAGAGACGAAGAAGATATAACAAAATATAAACCAGATTTTATTTTTAAAAGACCTAAAGAAGAGCAAATAAAAGAAGCTCTTAAAGTTGCTCAGAAAGCTACAAAACCCCTTAAAATACTGCTTCTAGGTAATCCTGATAAGATTCTAAAGCGTGTTATTCTAGAATTTAAATACAAATTAGCAGGAGGTGGTATAGTCGAAAATAAGGAAGGTAAAATTCTCTTAATGAAACGATTAGGCAAGTGGGATCTTCCTAAAGGAAAGCTTGACAAAGGCGAAACCATAGAGGAATGTGCCTTGCGTGAAATAGAGGAAGAGACCGGAGCAAAGGGACTGAGTATCGTTTCGTCATTTGCAGAAACGTACCATACTTACTATCGCAATGAGAAATGGATGATAAAACACACCCATTGGTACATTGTAAACTGTAAAGAAGATAATAAGCTAATTCCTGAAACGGAAGAAGATATTGAGGAAGTAACTTGGATGGATCCCTTAGAAATAAAAATTTCTAAACTTGACACCTACCCTGCCATCAAAAAATTGTTAAAACTCTATAAGAAGAAGTTCCCTGCTTAATTTTTTAGGAGCTCGCCTCTATCGCCTTATAGATAGGTTGTGGTAAGTACTTTTGATAAGCACCTTTATACCGAATAATATCTCGAACTATTGTTGAACTCACAGAAGCATTCTTTTGGTCACTCATTACAAAGACACTTTGTACGGCTTCTGTCAAATCCTCATTTACATACGCTATTTGCTGCTCGTAGGTGAAATCTTGAGTGGTACGCAAACCTCTTAAGATAAACTGAGCTCCTATAGACTCCGCAAAAGGGGCTGTCAAACCCTCATAATGAATCACACTCACTCTTGGGTCCTGTACAAATAGCTCCTCTAACCATACTGTGCGTTGTTCTAACGTAAAAAGATGATTCTTTCCACTGTGTACTCCTATGGCTACTACTATTTCATCAAAGATCTTTAAACCTCTAGTGACTATATCTAAGTGTCCATTGGTAAATGGATCAAACGTGCCAGGAAATATTGCTTTCTTACTCATTACTGCCTTCAAAGTTAAAAAAAGAAAAGGTACTCTGACCATACTCCCTAGTTTCTACTATGGCAGGGTGTGCTACTTGAGACATACTCTTATGCTCCAATATAAAAATTCCATTGGGCAATAAGTAATTGCCAGTACTTATGCTTTCTATCAATGCATCTATCTCCTGCTTCTCATTGTACGGGGGATCTGCGAAAATAATAGTGTACTTTTCATTACTCTGATTTAGAAAACTTACACACTTCGCTTGGCTCACTTTTAGGGGAGCTTTAAGTTTATCTACTATCTCATTTATATAGGCTACACTCTTACGATTAGCGTCTACAGCTGTGATATCCGTCACCCCTCTAGAGCAAAACTCTAGTGCCATGCTGCCCAGTCCACTGTAGAGATCTAGCACTTTCATATCTTCGAAGTGGTAGCGTTGGTCCAATACATTAAAAAGTGCCTCTTTAGCCCGATCTGTAGTAGGCCGTGCGTGTGGCATGTTTTTCTCCGGAAACTTAAATCCCTTGTACTCTCCGCTTATAATACGCATTCTGCAAAAAACTGAGCTACTGGATCTGTACTATTAGCACTTTGTGTACTGCACTGCTGCAAAGGAGGGAGATAATTCTGAAACATCGCTTTATGACTAGCGTGGTCTTGTCCACTTCCTACACACCCAAAGTACAACTTATCTAAAGGCAACTCCAATTGTTCCACTACTAACATTACGTAATAAAAAACTTCATCTTTAGTCTCACTAGTATATCTATTTACTGCAAGTAGTTTTCCGTTTTTCCATACCATCAATGAAATTGTATGTTCATATAACCAATAGTACAGTGCATTTTCGTGGCGTATAGCAGCTGCATACTTATGCATTAGATTAATATCTGTATGCTCTTGCGGATTGACCACTTCACTTAGTAAACTATGTGTCGCAGAAGTAGATTCATAAACCACCCTAAAGTCATCTGTGTTTTGATGTCTTAACTCGAGATGCTCTTCTCCATAATTAGCTTGAAAATAGCTACTGTACAAATTCTCCGACAATGGGACCAATGTAGTACGGGCACATACACTTATTGTGTTAGTAGTGCTAAAGATCGACTCTTTCAGTGCATCAGGTAATGTGTTTAGACTACCATTATCTGATGAAAATTTCTGTACATTATCCTTGCTGAATACGGTAAATACTGAGCTGCTCGGATATAAGAAGACGACGAGCTTATCGCTTACAGCATTATGATAAGACGACATTGTTACGGTATACTACCTGTTCCAATTACCGTTATAATTCACTTCATAAATAGAACCCACCTGCAGTGGATTCTTTTTCTTCTTCCGATCTTTGCTAAAAGGCATAGGATCTACTATCTCAAATACTGGCACAGTAACTGAGTTCTTTTTTATCTCACCAGCAGCCATCTTAAACTGTAGCGTATCGTGAAATGGAACGTATTTTAATTGGGGAATATTTACTTTTCTAAAAAGCGAATCTTTGATGCTTACCATCATTTCCGTAGTTTTAAATACGGTGGTAGAATCATCCTTATCACCTTCTTGAATCAGCACTCTCATTTTGCCATTTTCCATGAATTCTAGAAGGTCAGGAAAATTACCCGCAAATTTACCTTTCTCATCTTTATACGCTATCTGTCCATCTCTGAGCAACTCTAACTTCTTTATTACAGCGGCTTCTTTTTCAGTTACTTCTTCTTCATACTTAATATCAGAATACACTGTATTAAATGTAAGGTAAGAGAGTACTGCTATGATGATGAGTAAAGCGATTCTAATTGCGTATTTCATGTAATGCTTGTGTCTTAATTCTTAGTTGGCAATATTACGCAAAATGAATTAAATATATTTTCACGTATTGATTTTTAATTTAGGAAATATACAATTGGGTATAGGAGCGTTCTGGAACTATCAACAAAAAACCTCCTCCATAACTGGAGAAGGCTTCTATATTTTAATAGCAAGAATCCTAACCTTCTAGTGCTGCTGCACCACCTACTATCTCTAGTATCTCTGTGGTAATAGCTGCTTGACGGGCTTGGTTATACTGCAATTTTAGGTCATATATGATCTCACCTGCATTTTCTGTAGCTTTATCCATGGCTACCATACGGCTGCCGTGTTCAGATGCTTGAGAATCTAACATAGTTCGGTACAGCTGTGTTTTGACTGCTCTTGGTATGATAGTAGAGAGTAAGTCCTTTTTAGAAGGCTCAAATGCAAAATCAGCAACATATTTACTATCCCCCTCACTTGAAGCTTCAAAAGACTCCAGTTCTACAGGAAGTATCTTCTCTGCAGTAATGATTTGAGTAGCGGCATTTTTAAATTTATTATACACCACTCTTACTTCATCATACTTTCCTGCCAAGAAATCATTGATAACTGATTCCCCTATATTAAATGCGGCATCCGCATTTAAATCTAAAAACACTCCCATATCAGAGGTATCTAAAGTAAACTCAGCACGCTTAAAAAACTCAAATGCTTTCTTTCCTAAAAACTTTGCTTCTACATTTACATTAGCATACTTATTAGCAATGAGTTTCTTCACTTCCTTGGTCACATTGGAGTTAAACCCTCCACATAACCCTCTATCACTAGAGTTTACGATAAGAAGTACATTCTTTAACTCTCTGTGCTCAAAGTAACCTTGAAGTGCTTCTTCATCTTTAGCAGAATCAGCCAAATTCATCAATATGCCATTTAATTTGTCGGCATAAGGTCTCATTTGAGTAATAGCATTTTGTGCCTTACGCAGCTTAGTAGCCGACACCATTTTCATGGCTTTGGTTATCTGCTGAGTAGACTGTGTGCTCGCTATACGTGTTCTTACTTCTTTAAGATTTGCCATTTTATATTAGGCTTTGTAATTTTTAGCTACTTCTGCTCCTACTTTTTCCAATATATCTGTAAGTTCAGGGGTATACTTACCTGCAGATAATGAATCCAATACATCTTTATGATCTGCATCCATTTTCATCAAGAAATCTTCTTCAAACTTACGTACTTGATTAACTGGAACTGACTTTAGCAATCCTTTGGTACCCAGGTATATAATAGCTACTTGCTTACCTACCGAAAGTGGAGAAAACTGAGGTTGTTTCAGTATCTCTACGTTACGTGCTCCTTTCTCCAACACTCCTTTAGTAGCAGCATCTAGATCCGAACCAAACTTGGCAAAAGCTTCAAGCTCTCTATACTGTGCTTGATCTAATTTCAATGTACCTGAAGTCTTTTTCATAGACTTTGTCTGAGCATTACCACCTACACGAGATACAGAGATACCCACGTTAATAGCTGGACGCACACCAGAGTTAAATAAATCTGACTCTAAAAATATTTGACCATCTGTAATCGAAATTACGTTAGTAGGAATATAAGCAGAAACGTCACCCGCCTGTGTTTCGATGATAGGAAGTGCGGTTAATGAACCACCACCCTTCACCATTGACTTGATAGAATCTGGCAAGTCATTCATCTCCTGCGCAATAGAATCATTGCTATTTACTTTACAAGCTCTTTCTAATAGACGAGAATGTAGGTAAAATACATCACCTGGATAAGCCTCACGTCCTGGAGGACGCTTTAGGAGCAGAGACACCTCACGGTATGCTACTGCTTGCTTACTCAAATCATCAAATACAATAAGAGCTGGTTTCCCCGTATCACGGAAAAACTCACCTATAGCAGCACCCGCCATCGGCGCATAAAACTGCATAGGAGCAGGATCTGCAGCAGATGCAGCTACTACTACGGTATATGCCATAGCACCTTTAGATTCTAGTGCATTCACTACTTGCTTTACTGTAGATGATTTTTGCCCACAAGCTACATATATGCAAAATACTGGCTCACCAGCATCGTAAAATTCTTTTTGATTGATAATAGTATCTATACATACAGCTGTCTTACCCGTTTGTCTATCACCGATTACTAATTCTCTCTGACCGCGACCGACAGGGATCATTGCATCTATAGCTTTGATACCAGTTTGCAGAGGCTCAGTAACTGGCTGTCGATAGATCACACCTGGTGCTTTTCGTTCCAAAGGCATCTCATACGTATCACCTACTATTGGTCCTTTACCATCTATTGGCTGACCTAGCGTATTTACTACTCGGCCTAGCATACCTTCTCCTACTTTCAGAGATGCTATACGGTTAGTACGCTTCACAGTATCACCTTCACTGATACCTACAGAGCTACCTAAAAGTACAGCTCCTACGTTATCTTCTTCTAAGTTTAGTACGATGCCTTGCACACCGTTATCAAACTCTATAAGCTCACCCGATTTTACTTGAGTAAGTCCGTATATACGAGCGATACCATCTCCTACTTGGAGTACAGTACCTACTTCTTCTAGTTGAGCATCAGTTTTTACACCTGCTAATTGCTCTTTTATTATGCTAGAAACTTCGTCTGGTCTTATTGCAGCCATTCTATTCGTTAATTATAAATTAATTGTTTTCTGATTTCTCTAAGTTCTTTGGACACGCTTTTATCTAAAAGTTTGTCTTCGTGTTTTATGATGATGCCACCTATTATAGTTGGATCTACATCATTCGTAAGATTTATATCTGCCTTACCTAATAGTGTACTCACATAGCTTTTCATATTAGCTAGTGCATCACCAGTAAGAGCAGTAGCAGTGACTACAGTAGCACTTGTTATCCCTTTCATCTCATTATAAGAGGATATAAAGTTAGTGGCTACATTAGCCAGTTCTCCTTCTCTTCTTTTATCAGTTAGTAAACCAATAAAGTCACGAGTAGTATCATCTGTACCAGCAAATACCTTTGCTAATACTGCCTTCTTATCCTCTATTTTCACAATAGGATTATTCAGTAAGCTACGCAGGTCTTTCGATTCTGTATAGATCTTTACTATCACATCCATATCGTCTTTTACTGCGTCTAGCTTGTTACCAGATTTAGCTAAGTCTAATAGTGAACTTGAGTATCGGGTTGCTATTCTGCTCGTTGCCATAGATTAGTTACTTTGTGCTTTACTTAAATGCTCGGCTACTAAAGCCTCTTGTGCACCTGTATCACTAAGTTCTTTTCTGATTACTTTTTCTGCTATTGCTAGTGAGATTTCAGCCACTTGCTTCTTGATGTCAGATAGAGCCTGATTTTTCTCTTTTTCTATCTCACCTCTAGCAACAGATATAAGTCTACTGCCTTCCTCTGAAGCAGTTATCTTAGCATCCGAAAGTATTTTATCTTTCATCTCCTTCGCTTCTTTCAGCATTTGCTCACGCTCTAGTCTAGCTTCAGCAAGCAATTTCTCATTATCTGCTTTAAGCTCGCTCATTTGAGCTTTAGCCTCTTCAGCAGATTTCAGTGAACGCTCAATAAATTCTTCACGATCCTTTAAGGCATCTAAGATTCCTTGCCAAGCAAACTTTTTCAACAGAAAAAGTATTACTAGAAAAGCTACGGACATCCATAGTAATAAGCCTAATTCTGGTAATAACGGATTCATAATATTGTTAATATTTAAGAGTAGCATTGGTAAACCAACGCTACTCGATTTATCTTGTTATTACTTAAGTAAAACTACTAATAGGCAAACAATAATACCGAAGAATGCTGCACCCTCTACAAGTGCTGCTGCTACGATCATGTTTGTTCTAATATCACCCGTAGACTCAGGCTGACGAGCCATAGATTCTAATGCTGATCCACCGATTTTACCGATACCGATACCTGCACCAATAGCTGCAATTCCTGCACCAATACCTGCTCCCATGTAGGCATTTGCCATGTCTAATAAAATTGTTAAAAGTTCCATTTTTCTAAATTGTTACTTGTTTTATGTATATGATTTTAAATTATAAACTTGATTAATGTGCGTGGTCGTGTTCCTCCACTGCCGAACCGAAGTACAAGGCAGAAAGAAGTGTAAAAACGTACGCCTGCAAAAATGCTACTAGAACTTCAATTGCAAACATAAATATTGAAAACCCAACAGATAGTATTGATACTCCATATCCTCCACCTGCTCCGAATAAATCATTAAAGATAAATATCAAACTTACAAAAGAAAGAATGATAATGTGACCAGCCGTGATATTTGCAAATAAACGTAGTGTTAATACAACTGGTTTAGAGATAAAGCCTAAAAACTCAATAAAGAACATCAATGGAATTGGAAATTTCAGCCACCAAGGTACTCCCGGAGTATTATAGATGTGCTTCCAATAATCTTTATTACCATTCACTGAAGTTATAATAAAAGTAAATAAAGCCAAAACAATCGCAACAGCTATATTCCCAGTCACATTAAAACCTCCAATAAAAGGAATAAGACCTAACATATTACCTATCCATATAAAAAAGAATATAGTCAATAGATATGGAAGGAATTTCTCATAGCGTTTGCCAATAGATGGTTTCGCTATTTCATCTCTTACGAAAACAATAAGTGGTTCTACAACTGCTTGCAATCCTTTAGGAGCTTGCATTGCTCTTTTTTTATACCCCCTTGCGGCAGTAACAAAGACAAATAGCATTAATCCCATTGTTAAAAACATACCAAACACAGTCTTGGTAATAGATAAGTCCAACGGCTTCGGAGCATCAATGTGCCCTTCGGCATCGTGAGAAATAATACCACCTTCACCAACGAAGAATATCTTTTCATGTTCCATTACAAAACCTTTAAAGTTTTGACCATCATGTAATTTTGAAGAACTAAACGGACCAACAAAACCAGTTTCATTTGAATAAAGAATTATTGGCAGTGGCACGTGAATGGGGCCAATATGAATTTCGTGATTATCCATCACATGATGCATTATCATTTCTCCAGCGTTAAAAGCCTTCTTTTCTTCTCCATTTTCCGACCCGTGTCCTGCAAATGCAGAAAAAGTCGTCGTAAAAAGTGCTATTAGGACAAAAAATGCAGTCCGAATATCTTTTCTAATCATTTGAATGTTAAGGTGTTGCGTTATCAACTTTGGTCTGTTTTTCGTGTCGCAACTTAGACACTAATTGGTATATTTCAAATATTGTATAAAATAAATATAAAATTAAATAGTAGACTATAAACTCATTAGATTTCAAGTCACTTACCATCAGATATATAGCAAGAAAAACAACGCATAAAAGCATACGAATACCGATGGATCCCATGATACCTGCAAAAAACTGAGAATTGGATTTACTTAGCACAGCTTTCTGTGACTTCCACCCTATTACTAAACCTAAGAAAAAATAGTAGCCGAGCGAAGCCCAAAACCACATATCTTCTCCTGGCTCGAAAATATACAAATAGCCTGCTGTGAGTGCTGATAGTATAACCGTAAGTAGAATTAGTTTTAAGTAGAATTTCATTATTTATTTTAGTTTTGATATGAGGAGATACATGGTACTAAACACGCTTAAGAAAATACTTATCAATAGGTACACGTTTCCCGATTGGAAATAAGCATCTAGCCATAGACCCGATAGTATAAGCACTAAAGTCAAAGCTACTAGCTGAAAACCTATACCAGCATATTTCACTGAGCTATTAGGCTGTGGCTTCTTTGCCATCCTTTTCATTTTTGCTCTCAGCGTTAGAATGAGTATTCCCCATGGTGCAAGAGCCATTGAACTCCCCGCCATTTTCCACTACTATCTTATCTGTTTTGATATCACCGTCAACCTTACCGCTACTTTTTAGAAGTAGCAATTCACTCACGACTAAATTCCCATTTACAGTACCACTTAAATCACAGCTTTTCGCATTGATATTACCTACTATCTTGCCGCTTATACCTAAAACACATTTGGAAGTCGTAGATACATTTCCAAGTACCGTACCGTCTATTCTTAGGTCACCACTAGAACGTAAGTTTCCTTCTATGATCGTCCCCTCTCCGATAACATTAATTGCAGAATTAGTTTGAGGAACAGATTTTTCTTTTTTACCTAACATACTTGTATTGGGTTTATATTCATATTTTTAAAAATTAATATAGTTTTGAGGATTAACAGCTACTCCACGCTTCCACAATTCAAAGTGCAAATGAGGTCCAGATGAAAGTTCCCCTGTATTACCTACTAGAGCTATCGCATCTCCTGCATTTACAAATGCACCTTCGTTTTTAAGCAGTACTGCATTGTGCTTGTACACAGATATAAAATTGCCTGGATGTTGTATAATTAGTGTATGTCCTCCATTAGGAGTCCAAGCAGCAAATATTACCGAACCTTTTTGTACGGATTTAATCACTTCTTTACTTTTAGCAGCTATATCCACCGCAAGGTGCTTTCTATCCAGATTAAATGTATCACTTACTACCCCCATAAGCGGCACAAAAAAATTATAATTATTAGCAGAAGGCTCAGCAGGGCGAATACTTATACTGGACGCAACTGGTGCTTCAAAAGCTACCTCTAATTCCTCATCAAGCTCCTCTAAATCCGCCATATTAATACTCACATCCTCACCTGCTAGAACCTTACCTAATATATCAGATTGAAGCATAAGCTGACCTAAGCTAGTCTCTAAAGAGTCTATCTTCTGAGTCATTTTATACTGCTCCATACCACTATACTTGGCACTCTTAGTGGGAAAAAAATGATTCAAAGGGGTATAGGCTAATAGCAAATAAATAACAGCTCCAAAAAGCAATAGTCCTGTACTTATTAGTATCAGAACATTAAAAGGAGTAAGCACTACAGACACTTTCTCCTCTAGGTTGTCATCCCGTCTGAGAATGATTCTATACCTATTTCTGAACTTCGTTGATATTTTTTTTCTTAAAGAACCCAACTTTTAGCGGTGTTTGCGTTGTTTTTAAAATATTTTTGCTGACTTAGCAGTTATCTAATCGCAAAGTTAATAAGAAATAAAGATTTGAGGACACGGAAATACATAACATTATTCTTACTCATAGCCACATGTAGCCATGCTATGGCTCAGTCTAATGAAGATCCCTGGTTAAAGAGAAATTGGAATAATATGGTAGCTCGATTTAATATCTACTTTAATGCTACTCAGAAACTAGATGCAGCAGTGGATAATCTCGCTACTAAACAGTTAGATGACTTCAATGAAGTGATAGCGATCTATCCTTATGGAACAGCGGATGACGCTAAAAATATGCGTGCACCTATGGAGGAAGCCATGAAAAAAGCATCCAAGGTAATCCAGAATAAACCACGCAGTAAGTGGGCAGACAATGCTTATTTCCTAATTGGTCAAACACAGTTTTTTAGTGGAGACTACTACGCTTCCATAGAAACTTTCCAGTTTGTTAATAATGCGTACACAGATGAGACCATAAAAGCAATGAGTCAACTATGGCTTATGAAAAGCTATATACAGCAAGAAAAACTGGATGATGCGGAAGCCATATATGGGTTATTAACCAAAATACAGATTACAGATAATGAGTTCAATACGGGACTAAATCTTTCTGCAGGTGACCTAATGGTAAAGCAGGGGAAAAATGCTATAGCTATCAGATTGCTACAAAAAGGACTGAATAAACTAAAAGACAGAACGCTAAGATACCGCACAAACTTCGTGTTAGGTCAGCTTTATTTAGAACAAAAAAAATACCGAAAAGCAAACGAACACTTTATTAAAGTACTTCGAATGAATGCCCCTTACGAATACGTTTTTCAAGCAAATTTAGGTATGGCAAAATCTACCTCAGAAGCTGGAGGCCAAGGTGCTCAAAAAACCAAAAAGTACCTCAAGCGCATGCTAGAAGATGACAAAAACATAGAATATTATAATCAAATATACTATGAGCTAGCTAAACTAGAATTTGCTACCGACAACACGAATCAAGGTCTCATCTATATGAAGAAATCAGCATCTACTAAGGGGTCTAATACTACTCAACTCACTAAGACATACCTTTTTTTAGCAGACTACTACTTCAAAAGCAGAAAGTATGATAAAGCCCAGTCCTACTATGATAGCTCAGTTGCTATTATACCTGAGGACTATCCGAATGTAGACAATATTAAAACCAAGCACAGTATTTTATCTAAGTTGATAGAAAATATAGAAACTGTGCGCACACAAGACAGCTTACTGGCTCTTAGTACGATGGACCGTGAGCTCTTAGACAGAAAGATAGATGACTTAATAGAGCAAGAAAAAGAAGCCACACGCATAGCTAAAGAAGACGAGATTATACGTAAGGAACAAGCACAGATTAATGCACGAAACCCTGGCAATGGTGGAGGAATAAACACAACTACTGGAGGCGGCTCTACTTGGTACTTCTATAACTCAAGTACTGTAGCCAGAGGCACTAACGACTTCGAGAGAACATGGGGCAATAGGAAACACGATAACTTCTGGCGGTTTCTAAATAAAAATGCTATGTCTAATGCTCTATCATCCAAATCTGATGATACACAAGAAGAAAAAAGTGATCCTGATACTTATAGCAGTTCCAAAGATAAGGAGCAGGAAGAACTCCTAAAAGACGTAGCCTCTGGCAAATTAGATTATTACAAAGACATTCCCTTTAGCTCTACAGCTCAGTTAGTGGCAAAAAGAAAAATACAAGCTGCTTATTTAGGTATAGGAAAGATATACTTTGATGAGCTAAAAGAATACGTACAGTCTACAACTAATTTTACTACCCTACTCAATAAGTATCCTGCTACTTTACACAAACCAGAAGCTCTATTTTACCTCGCTAAAAACGCCACTAAACTGGGAGACAGCGCTGCTGCAGCGAGCTATGCCAAAATGGTAGCAGATGAATTTCCCGAAACTGCATTTAATAGCGTACTAAATAATAAGGAAATCATAGAAGACAACAGTGATGACGAAGTGATAGCACTTTATGAACGTATGTTCACCGCATTTAAAAATGAAAAATTTGATACGGTATTTGCCATTAAGAAGACCATAGACAAAGAGTATGCAGGCAACTCTATACAAGCTAAAATAGACTACCTCTACGCACTCACTATAGGCCATACTTCTGGTAAAAAAGCCTACATTTCAGAGCTGGAAGGTATCAAAGAAGCTTATTCTGGAACTGCTATTGGCGAACGAGCCGCTTACACTATAAGGCTGCTAACTGCAGAGGATAAATTAGCTGATGACGAATTATCTAGGTTCACTTCTAACCTAAATGGCGTCCACTACTACGTGATTACAGGTAATACTGCAAATAGCCCTAAAGTAGAGCTAGATTTAGGTGACTACAATAATAAATTCTTTGGCACAATCCCATTACAAATAACCAGCCTAGTTTTTGAAAAAAAACAGCTTTACTACATCAAACAGTTTGATAGTAAGGCAACGGCTATAAAGTATCATAAAGAAATGGGAGCCAGTGCCAGTTTTCTTAAACAGATAGGACTGAAAAACGCAAACTTCTATGCCATCACCCCTGAAAACTTCAGAATACTCGTAAAACTTAAGGACGATGATGAGTATATTCGATTCTTTGCTGAAAAATACAAGTAAGACATATGTCACCTGCCAAAAACACTAAAAAACTGTCCAGTAATAAATGGATTAAACGCCTATGGAAACTGTTCCTCACTGGGCTATTCTTTATTTTACTATTTCTACTCAGTATTCGCTATGGTCTGTGGGGAGCACTCCCTGACACGCAAGAATTAGAAAACCCTAAAACCAAGTTAGCCTCTGAAATATTTTCGGATGATAATAAAGTACTCGGGAAGATGTTTTATCAAGAAGATCGGACTAATAGTGATTATGATGACCTGCCTGAGCACCTTAAAGTAGCTTTAATCGCTACAGAGGATGAACGCTTTTATGGTCACAGTGGTATTGACGGAAGAGCAGTACTCCGTGCAATAACAAAACTAGGAAGTGACGGTGGTGGAAGTACTATAACACAGCAGCTAGCTAAAAATTTATTCCACCGAGAGGAAGTAACTAAGAGTAACCGTATCATACAGAAGTTCAAAGAATGGGTTTTAGCGGTACAAATAGAAAAGCGGTACACAAAGGAAGAAATCATATTAATGTACTTTAATACAGTACCTTACGGAAACAGTTTTGGTATAAAATCTGCTGCTAAAAGATATTTCAACAAAAAGACCAAAGATCTAAAAATAGAAGTATCTGCAGTACTTGTAGGGATGCTTAGAGCTAACACTAGATTTAACCCCATTCGAAACCCTAACAACGCTACTTGGGTAAGAAACGTAGTCTTAGGCCAATTAGAAAACTATGGATATATCTCAATGATAGAGAGAGATAGCCTTAGAAGTCTGCCTCTAGTGACGGACGAATACTATACAGATCACAATACTGGTATGGCCACCTATTTTCGTTCGCACCTTGCTGGATGGATGAAACAGTGGACTAAAACCTATGCTGCACAAACTGGTGTAAAATATAATATCTATGACGATGGACTAAAGATATATACTACCATAGACTCTAGGCTTCAGGAATACGCTGAGAATGCAGTAGCCAATCACATGAAAACTCTTCAGCAGCAATTCTTTGATGAGACTGCCCGCCGCAATAGAGACCCGTGGTACGGAGAAGATGAAAATGGAGATTTAATTAGTGATCCTGAATACCCTGCGCGTATGATGAAGCGAACACAACGCTATCGTAGCTTAAAGAAACAGTACAAAAACAAACAAGATTCGATAGACTACTATCTTAATAAACCCGTAAGCATGAGACTCTTTTCTTGGAATGGCGATATAGATACAATGCTAAGTCCTATGGACTCACTTAAGTATTCCAAGCAGATACTGCATACCGGATTTATGAGTTTTGAGCCGCAAACCGGACATATTAAAGCTTGGGTGGGTGGTATAAATCACACCTATTTCCAATATGACCACGTTAATAAAAAGGCCACACGCCAAGTAGGATCAACCTTTAAACCACTGGTATATGCTCGCGGATTAGATGACGATAAGCTTCAGCCATGTGAAAAAGAAAGCACAGGTCCAGTAATAGTAGAGTATGGTAATGGTAAGGAATGGAGGCCGCAAAACTCTGGGAAAGTCCCTCCGGAGGTAACTTTTTATCAAGGATTACAACAGTCTATAAACACCGTCACCGCTCGTGTAATGAAAAGGCTGGGGCCCAATAGTGCTGAAGTAGTGCGACAGACTGCAGGAAAGATGGGTATAGACGAGAGTAAGTTTGAACCTTATCCTTCCATATGCTTAGGCACAATGGATATATCCGTGTTTGAAATGGTGGGTGCATACGGCACTTTTGTCAATGAAGGTACCTTTGTAACACCCATATTTGTAACACGAATAGAAGATAAAAATGGAAACATCTTAGAAGATTTCACACCAGAGAAAAAAGAAGCTATCCGTATGCAGACAGCCTATATAATATGCAAAATGCTCGAACGTGTGACTATGAGTGGTGGCACTGCTGCAAGGCTACGAGGTAGTAGATTTAAGATTCCAAGTGACGTATCTTTAGGCGGCAAAACTGGTACTACACAAAACAATTCGGACGGCTGGTTTATGGGAGTTACTCCTAACCTAGTGAGCGGTTGCTGGGTAGGAGCAGAGGAACGCAACGTACATTTTCGCAGTACTTACTACGGACAGGGAGCCAATATGGCTCTTCCCATATTTGGCAAGTATATGGAGCAGATTTATGCTAATCCCACTATGGAATACGGCCGTGGTAGCTTTAAAAAGCCAAACATAGAGATGACCATAGATTTAGATTGTGACAATATGCTTAGAGACGAAAGTGGAGAGAACGGAGAAGTGAAAAAACAAATGCCTGAAAAAGAACTTTTCTAGTCTAATGGTGCTGACCCCCTAAATAAGGGCAGGCAGCCAAATCTTCTAATGAAGTATAGCTTACTTTAGACTTGGTGTATCCGTAGATTTCTTCCAGAGTACTGGTTTGCGACTTATCGTCTGTGTTGCTTTCTACGTCGTCCAAACTATACTGACACGGATGCTCATACCCACTAGCATGTGTAAGCTCTAGTAGCTCTTTTCTAAAGTACTTCACGTAGTTGTAAAAACGTTCAGATTTCAGAGTTGGGTCAATACCTGCCTGCAGCCATTTGCTCTGGGTAGCTACGCCACTTGGACACGTATTTGTATGACAAACCTGTGCTTGTATACATCCTATGCTCATCATAGCCTCACGAGCTACATTTATAACATCTGCTCCCATAGCAAAAGCACGAGCAGCATTGGCAGGTAAACCAAGCTTCCCACTGGCCACGAACACTATGCGATCACTCAAGTTTCTTTTTTGAAATATTTTGTATATGAGTGCAAACCCATTGAAAAACGGAAGCGAAACATGATCTGCAAAACTAGGAGGTGCAGCACCTGTGCCGCCTTCGCCCCCATCTACGGTTATAAAATCTGGACCTGCACCTCGCTCTACCATCTTATCAGCTAACTCCTCCCACATAGCAGTCTTACCAATAGCAGACTTAATCCCTACGGGCAATCCAGTACGCTTAGCTATCTCCTCTATCACGTCTAACATCTCGTCTAACGTAGTAAAACACTTATGACTAGCAGGTGAAAGGACATCTTTTCCAATTTCCACCCCCCTGATAGCAGCTATTTCTGCAGTTATCTTTTTCCCGGGCAATACTCCGCCCTTTCCAGGCTTTGCACCCTGAGATAATTTCACTTCTATAGCTCTTACAAACTGATTATTCTCCGCTAGTTTCTCTAGCTTATCTAAGTCTAAACTCCCTTCTTCACTTCGCACCCCAAAGTAACCTGTACCAAAGTGAAAAACAACATCTGCACCGTTACTATGGTAAGGAGATAACCCGCCTTCTCCTGTATTGTGATATGCTCCTGCTTTCTGTGCGCCTTTATTCAGACTCTCTACCGCATTAGCACTAAGTGACCCAAAACTCATCGCGGAAACATTAAGCACAGACTTTGGTCTAAAAGGTCGTTGCCGCCCATTCGCCAAGCCCATTACTTTAGCACAAGGCAAAAAAGACGGATCCCGAAAGGAAATATGACTCTCATCTACACGAAACGGAAACATCTCGGGTTTCAAGAAGTGATAATTAGTGCTATAAAAGTCTTGGTCCGAACCAAACCCTTGATAGTTGTTCTCTGTCTTTGAAGATGCATATATCCAAGAGCGTTCTCTTCTATTGAAGGGCAGTTCTTCCCGATTATTTGCTATAAAATACTGGCGAATTTCTGGACCTATATTCTCAAACATATATCTGATATGTCCAATAACCGGATAATTATGTGAAATCGAATGCTTCCGCTGCAAAACATCACGGATAGCTAAAATTGCCAAGAATATAAATATCCACGCCCACCATATTGTTTCATTCAAAAAAGAAAGTAATTCTCGCATCGTCCGAAGGTAAGTCAAACTAGGATATTATATTACGATTCACTACACCTATAAGTTCAAATAACAAAAACACCTAAAACCCGTATAATAAAGTTGTTACATATGTGTTTTTTTTAGTAATAAGACGCTAAATATCTAACAAAAATTATCGGGAAATATTAAAACTTATATTTCAGCGTTGTGTTTATATTGCAAGTATGATTGTAGGAGCACAAAGCACAACTAATAGAATACAATACATTGAAAGTGAGATTTCTACACTAAGAAATCAGTTAAGAAATCATAAATTATATAGAAATCTTAATAGTCTTGATGACATTAAGGTATTTATGGAAAACCACGTCTACGCAGTATGGGATTTTATGTCGCTTTTGAAAAGCCTACAAATAAATCTTACAACAGTAAAAACACCGTGGACGCCACCTCAAAACCCAATCCTATCTAGATTTATAAACGAAATCGTTCACGGAGAAGAAAGTGACCTGAATGAATTAGGTGAGCCTAACAGCCACTTTGAAATGTACTTAGATGCGATGTTGCAGACGAATGCAGATACTACTAAAATAGACAACTTCATAGCCCTGATTAAAACTGGAAATTCGATAGAACACGCTTTAGGAAAAATCAACATAGACAGCAGAATAGCTGACTTTGTTAAATTTTCATTTTCTGTTATTGCAACTAACAAGCCACATCTTATTGCTTCTGCATTTACATTTGGTCGAGAAGATGTGATCCCAGATATGTTTATCGAAATTCTTAAAAGTTCAGAGACTGAGAACAAATCATATACTAAATTACGCTATTATTTAGAGCGTCATGTTGAAATAGATGGTGGTGAACACGGACCACTCTCCTTGCTGATGATTGCTGAACTCTGCGGAAATGACGACCTCAAATGGAATGAAGCATTGACTATAGCTCAACAATCTTTGGAAAAAAGAATTGAGCTTTGGGATGCCATCAGCGATCTCATTCAACTCAGACAAACTGCCTAAAAAAGAGTTCAGACTATTAATCACTTGAAAATACAAGTCGTCTAACCCCAATAAAAAGGTAAGTGTTCACAGATAACCTATCCCACATAATCAAAAGATTATCAAAATAGCTGGTGTCAAAAGTGCCAGTCAATACTGCACCTACAGGTACTTTAAAGTTTGATGCAGAAAGAGAGTTAAGCCTTTGTAAAATAAGGCTTCAATAATATATTTAAACGCATAACACTATTCCCAAAACCCAATCTGAAATTTGGAATGTTAGCACGTACCAAGATGATGTGTAAGAATTTGAAAACAATAGTAGTTTTTAGGCAAGCTCTGAGTAAAATAGAACACTATACGCTTAATAAACTTAAACTGCAACGTGTATACAAACACAACAATGAACTAATGGCGCTCAGAAAGGTTGATTAACCAAATGAACCGCACCGAAGATCTAGCCAAACTACGTCCCAAGATTAAAACCATCCAACAAGATCTGAATACTTCTGAGACTGAGCAGTATCAAAACGATACATTGCGTCCTATTCTCAAATTTCAGCATGACATTCTTCTTTGCCTATTCCACGCATCTCTAACCAAGAATAAGGCTCACTTTACAGAAGTTAGTCTCGAGGAAAAAGAGGAGAAACTGAATCAAATCTTCAAAAAAGACCTGAGTTTCAAAAATCAATCGATTGGTGCGGTCATTGGAATGCTCACCCTAAAAGAGTATGAGGTATATACCTCTGATACGGCCGCCTATAATCGTAGGATTGTCACGATGCTCAAGCAAAGGATAATGAGTACATACTAGCTCTAGATAAAGCCATACCTTTGCCGCAATGATATTAGGCATCAAAACCGAAGCAGAAATACTTTCTAAACTAAGCATAGAGCGACTAAATCCTATGCAGATAGAGGCTAAAACTGTGATAGCCAAAAATGAAGGCACGGTGCTCCTCTCTCCTACAGGTACTGGTAAGACAGTAGCTTTTCTTCTGCCTCTCATAGCAGAGTTAAACCCAGAAATCAGTGAGGTACAAGCCATCATTATAGCTCCCACTCGTGAACTAGCCATACAGATAGAGCAAGTACTCCGTGATATGGGAACAGGCTACAAAACTAATGTAGTATACGGTGGCAGAAGCGGCTCACAAGACCGACGAGATATGGATACGAGACCCACCATACTAGTAGGCACCCCAGGAAGGGTAGCAGACCATCTTCGAAGAGGATTTTTTGATACTGAGCATATCAAGATGCTCGTGTTAGACGAGTTTGATAAGTCATTAGAAATTGGTTTTGAAAGTGAAATGATAGAAATACTAGACTCTCTTCCTAACTTGAAAAAGAAAGTCTTGACCTCTGCTACACAAGAATTCAAAGTGCCTGCATTCGTAGGATTAAATAATCCAGGAAGAATAAACTACCTGCACGAAGCAGTACAAAAGCTAGAAGTCAAAAAAATAGTAGTAGGTAGTGACTTACTAGAGGGACTAGCCGACAGCCTAAGGGCCATAGGCAATAAGCCGGGTATTATCTTCTGCAACTATAAAGACACCATTGCAGGCATAAGCGAATACCTGAAAGAGCAAAATATCTCTCACGGCCTGTTCTATGGCGGACTGGAGCAGATAGATAGGGAGCGAGCTTTGATAAAGTTTAGAAATAAAACCCATCAACTCTTACTGGCTACTGATCTAGCAGCTAGAGGTATAGACGTGCCCGAAATAAAATTTATCTTGCACTATGAGCTACCTCATAAAGAGCAAGAATTTACCCATCGCAATGGTAGAACTGCTCGCATGAATGCAGAAGGAACAGCCTACGTACTGATCCGAAAAGGTGCTCATCTTCCTGAGTATATGCCAGAATTGCTAGATGCTAACCTAGCAGGAGGAAAAGAGCTAAAACCATCTGAATGGACCACTTTATACATCACAGGAGGTAAGAAGGACAAAATATCTAAAGGTGATATAGCAGGATTATTCATGAAGCAGGCAGGCTTGAAACCTTTTGAAGTAGGGCACATCGAAATAAAACTAGATTCTTCTTTTGTAAGTATTCATAAGTCTCAGCTTAAAAACGCCCTTGCTAAAACCAATAATACACGCGTAAAGAAGAAGAAAGTTAGAGTAAGTGAGGCTTAGCTGCCGATAAAAGAATATTCTATATAACTTCGTGAAATATATGAAGTCAATATTTTATCCAACAAAGCTTATCTTATTATTCGCCTCTTTAGCTATCCTAAGTTGTGCTAAGCAGCAAGAATCGTATACTCAAACCATCTCTGCTGTAGATGGGATATCTAATGCCGAACTCACCTACAAACAAGGCGATTCAACACTAGTAATTTCAAGTCTGTCTCCAAGCGACCTAAACTACCAAAGAATCCAAGATGGAGATGTTACCGTACTAGTAACTGATGCTAAGGGCACAACTACCTTGAACGAAGTGCCGAGCAAATACATCAACTTAGACGCTAAAGTAGAAGTAAGCAGAAATGTATTTCAAGACTATTTCCCAGAGGAATGGGCAGAGATGAAAGGACAACAATACACTACCATCTATATCAAGAGTAAAAAGGATGACGGAGTCTTTTATATGAAATGTGTATTTACCAACACGGAGAAAGAAATCGCGAAGTATTCGGAGGATTTTTAAGCACAAAGCACGTTGGGCTTAAGCCCTTGCCTACAATAAATTCTTTTCACAGGGCTAAAGCCGCCGTGAAAATTAAACGCACTACTAAATTCGATTTTGATGGGCTTATCACGGGGCTGAGCCGCTGTGAGAATAATAATTTTGACTTTCAAGGGGCTAAAGCGACCGTGAAACTAATAATTTCGAATTTGACTGTCTAAAGCCGCCGTGAAAAATATTCAACGATCAATTTTCATTTTGATGGGCTAAAACCACAGTGAAAAATATTTCAACAATCAATTTCGACGTGGCTTTAGCCCGTCGCAATGGTATCATTCCACTTTTTGGCTTTAGCCTAACTTTCATACTTTTGAAAAACTATGCCCTTCATCAAAATCTACGTACACCTAGTTTTTACCACTAAAAACTCATACCCGTTTCTAGACACTGCGGATAAACGATCTAAAGTCTGGAAGCATATAAAAGAGAATTCGCTCAAGAAGGATGTTCACATAGACTGCGTGAACGGATACTCTCAACATTGCCATTGTTTGGTATCGCTCGGAGCTAATCAGACCATAGCTCAGGTAGCTCAACTTATAAAAGGGGAATCCTCCTTTTGGATAAATAAAAATGAAATGACTCACGGCAAGTTTGGCTGGCAAACAGAATATTGGGCAGTTTCTGTATCCGAATCTATTATCTCCAACGTTCGGAGATACATTTGGAATCAAGAGCAACACCACACAAAAAAGACTTACGAAGAGGAAATAAAAGAATTTATGGATAAGTACGGAGAGGGTGGTTAGGCTAAAGCCCAATTATCCTTGCGATATTTTTCACGGAGCTGAAGCCACCGTGAAACTAATAATTTCGATTTTGATAGGCAAAACTCACAGTGAAAAATATTTCAACAATCAATTTCCATTTTGATGGGCTAAAGCCCCCGTGAAAATAAAAGCAAAACCACGATTACTCATTGGCTTTAATGAGCCAATTTCTTATCTTCTAAGAAATGCACTATCCTAAACGCCTTAGACTATCCAACCCGTGTCCTATGACACTGGCACGTGTAACGCAGGGTGATGAAGATTATCATTGCTCAGCATGTAGTAAATCTTTGGTGGATTTCAGCCAAATGTCTTTGAATGAAATCAAGTCATATGTCAACGTAAACCAAACCGCTTGTGGTATTTTTACTAGTGATCAGATAACTGTTCCTCCAAAAAACTTCTTGTATAAATTCAGGTATTTATTTCTTACACTTATTGTCATTTTAGGATTTAACGTGAAACCGATACTCGCTCAAACAGACAATGTACAAAAAGACACTTCTTCTAATATGGAATGTTCCGAAGACAATAATGCTGTAAAATTTGAAGCAAAAGAAAATCAAAAGACAGAAAAGGAAAGTTGAGAAAGCAAAAGATGGAACCGCAGACACCCTAAGTACAAAAGAATTATGGGTTGCCCAGATTTCTAACCCATCCTCCTATTCCCTACCCACACAAATCTTTTATTGATAAAACTAGCATTTGCAAACGTGGCATTGCCCGCAGGGTTTCCTCCAGTGACATGAAAGTCTGAAAAGGCAGCATGTTGATTTACGAATCCACCACCACTCATATTGAAGCTCACTGGTACAAAGACCTCATTCATCTGCTCTTCTATGAACTCTTGGGTATCCGCATCTGTGCTAAAGGCTAAGCAGGTTATGGCTCCTTTTTCTGCGGCAAGTGTACTGGCTACTGCTACAGACTCTATAGTGTTTTCGGTCTTTACCAAAAAGACCATTGGACCAAAACACTCATCTTTATACAGATTAGCACTTGCTTCTGTGGCTATGAGAGTTGGGCTCTGGATACGAGCATTTGGGGCTTCTGGATTTTCTACTTTTTGCGGAGCTAAAAGAACGTTTCCTTGCAACTGACTTATTCGCTTAATCGTAGCATCGTTTTGCACATTGCCAAGTGTCCCTGCTCCCATTTTAGGATGAGTAATTACTCCTTTTACTGCTTCTACAATATGAGCTGCTACTTCATCAAATGACAAAACACCATCAGCAGTTTTCACTTCTTCAGAGATGAAAATATTTTGCGGTGCAGTACACATCTGACCACTGTATAGACTGATAGAAAATGCTATGTTTTGAGCCACTGCTTTTATATCGTTTACAGAATCTACGATGACCGAGTTAATTCCTGATTTCTCTGTAAACACAGTCTTATTCAGGGTCTCCACATAGTCTCCAAAGCTATTACCACCTGTGTAGTCTATGAGTTTCACTTCAGGATCTTCTGCAAGAGCCACTGTTATGGGGTTAGCTAAAGTATCAGCTGCTAGTTGTACCACATTGGCATCAAAACCCTGTTCTACCAAAACTTTACGAAGCTCCGCTGTGAATATAGCTATTGCTAAAATAGACTTTGGATGGGGTTTGATAATGGCAGTATTACCACATATAAGATTTGCATATACTCCTGGCACAGTATTCCATGTGGGGAATGTAGAGCAGCCTATTACCAGTCCTACTCCTTTGGAAATTGGTTTCCAACTTTTTTGTACATCAAGAGAATATTTCCCCAACGGCTTGCTAAATGCTAAGCTCTTAGGATAGCGAGTAAGCTCCTGTACGCCCATGGCTATAGCTTCTAAGGCTCTATCTGCAGCATGTGGACCACTGGCCTGAAAAGCCATCATAAAACTCTGTCCTGTGGTATGCATCGTAGCATAGGCTAGTTCGAAGAATCTACCTCTTACTCGCTCTAAACTTTCTATCAGAATAGCTGCTCTCGTTTCTATACTTTCTTTATTCCAATCCTTGGCAGCTGACTTACTCTTCAAGATGTAGTTTTCTGCTGAGATGGATGGATAACGGACTCCTATTCCGTATTGCCACAGTGGAGACACTTCCTCTCCTACCCAAGCATCTGCTTCTTGATTTAATTGTGTAAAATTTTCATTGAGCAGTCTACCGAAGGCATCTTTTCCTTTAGCATCTAACTCTTGGTCATACGCCTTAGGATGCTCTGGATACGGAGAAAAAAACTGTCGTGTGTTGAGAGCTTCTATTGCTTGATTAAGCAGCTCTTTGTGTTGTAGATAAAGTGCTGACTTTCCCATGGCTAATTCTATGGAGTCTTACTTTTATGAACTTTATTGAAATAGAAGATCCCTAGTATTCCGATTAGCATCATCGCCATTGATATAATTTCCGCTTGAGTGAATGCCACACCTTTAAACTGATCTGGATTCACACGGATACTTTCTATCGAGAAACGCTCTATCCCTGCGAAGATAAAATAGATACAGAAGAGTACTCCTGGCGCAAACTTCTTACGTATAGACCATAAAATAGCGAAAATGATAAAAGCCATTGTAATCTCATACACAGGTGTAGGCCACACTGGATTCTCTAATGTTAGACCGTGTACATTATTCGGATAGTCATACGCCCACGCCCAATCCGGCACCCAGCTGAGCCATCCTGGCTTAGGTGCTAAGTTCTCTATACCCCAGTCTCCATCACCGCTAAAGTGGCATCCCATTCTACCTATACCATAAGCCAACATCATGGCAGGTCCACCAGCGTCTAACATCGTCTTCCAGTTCACTCCATTCTTACCTGCATACCACAGTACACCAGCAGCTCCACATAGCAGGCCACCAAAAAAAGTTAATCCACTAAATGGGTCTACAAAGAGTACCATAGGATCCTTTATCAAATCGTCAAAATGCTCTAAATGATGAAAAAGCTTAGCCCCAGCAAAACCTGTAATGGCAGCAACCAAAGTAAGATTACCCATCATCATATGCGGATAGAACGTAAATGTTCTGCCCTCTACAAAAGGAGGTTCTTTTTTTAGTTGAAAATATTTTAATACTACAAAAAATATGGCAATTATGAATCCCCATATAATAGAACCTTGGGTGGAAAGTAAGAACGCCTGCGGATTACTTGAGAGCTCAGAAAAATTGAGCATCAAATAAACAAGCTTAAATCCGAAGATAAAACCTACTAAAATGCTGGAAATGTATTCCCAAGCTAAATTTGGTTTTTCTACTGGCTTTTGGTACGCCTTCAGTGTACCGTCAGCTTCCTTACGCTTAATCTCTAAGGTCATTACCCAGCTAGCAACTAGGAAGGCTAGAGCCACAAAGAAACCAAACATCATGACTATTTTGAAAGCAGGAATACTAATGCCAAAAATATCGAGGACCGCGTCGTATAAGGTAGGATACATAATATTGTGTTAGTGCAAATTAACAGATGATTGTTTACATCACGAAGAATAACTTAAATATTCCAGTTCTCACTTATTTTAGACAAACTCTCATTTTTGAGCGGTATAGGGCTCTCCTTTTTTTAAACTAAACTTTTGGAGTATTCTTGTATGTATTAAAATAGCCTTGAATTGCAAATATTATGTATAGGTACGCCACCCAGCTAAAGAGCTACATAGAGCGGCACCATAAATGGCTTACACCTTTAGTCATACTTGGCTACATCCTATTGATCACTGGCTTGTGGTTACCCTATCACTGGAGCAAATATGGTTCTTTAGACCACTCATTAACCTATACTTCATATGAAGCCATACGTCTACTGATATGGGAATATGGCCAATTCCCTCTTTACCTACACAATATAAATGGGGGTATAGATCTATGGGCAGATCCGCAGAGTATGGCCTTAGGAATCTTTAATATCTTTCCGCTACTACTAGGTGCGGTTATTGGCCATAAAGTAGCTCTCCTTATAGCCTATGTCATAGGTACTACAGGTACATATCATTTCGCCAAAAAAATACAGAAAAACACTTTAGTAGCACTTGCAATAAGTTTGAGCTACGCCTCATTGGGGTACTTCTCTCACCACCTGATAGAAGCAGGACATAGTAATTTTCTTTACTTTCACCTTACTCCTATTCTGGGATATGCAGTTTACGCTCAGTTTACTTCTAAAATCACTATATGGAATACTCTAATAGTAGTTTTGGTATATACACAGATGATATTGGGAGGGGCTTTACCTATGCTAGTAATTACACTTTGTTGTCTCACTTCTATTCTTTTGGTATCTACTTGGCCACGATATACTTTCACACTGTTTCAAGCATTACTAGGAGTAGGAAGCATACTATTGTCCGGAATTAAAATTTATCCTTTTTTTACTGTGTTTGGAGGTAGCCCAAGAGTAGTATCTGACACGGCTGGAATGAATCTGCAACACCTATTGCTTGCTTTTACAGATAGCAAGCCATACACCAGTACTGGCAGCATTTCTTATCACGGCTGGTGGGAGCACGGTATTGGTCTTGGCATCATAATTCCCGTATTAGCACTATTTTTTCTTCCCAAACTAAAAAACTGGAAAGGAATCTTAGTGGTGCTTGTTCTTACTGTATGGTTTGGAATGGGCAATTCTCCAAGCTACATAAACCCCTGGTATTTGGCCAATACATATCTGCCAGTGTTCGAAAATTTCAGGGCTCCATTTCGCTTTTTTATAGGACCAGCATTAGCATTGATACTAATCATCCCTATAGGATTAAGAGCAGCACCACACTTAACAAAACACGTACTTCTTGCACTTAGCATATCTCTTCTTTACGCCACTTCAAATGTACTTAGCATCAGTAAAATCAGCACAACATCAGTCAATAGCTCAGATATTGAAAATGAATATCTGGAGATGAATATAAATACTAAAGTAGTAGACATACATCCTGATCTAGAATACTACCAATACCTGATGTTAGCAGAAGATAAGCATCTCATAAATACCAAATATCCACTGCTGGACGATATACAACACGACGATATATACTGGATAAATGGAGCTACTATTACTACTAATAACCAGCAGTCTATCTCCTTAATAGCTACAAAAAAACAAGTTTTAACGAGTATAAATTACAGTCCATTTTGGCACATAAGTGGTGGAACTTTGCAAAATAGAGACGGTAAAATCTCTATAGATGCCTCAACAGGTTCTGAAATACAATTGCACTATAGACCCACGTATTGGACTATCGGTTGGATCATAAGTGGCATTGGTTTAATCCTTCTAGCAGCACTGGGCTATTGGGGTATTAGAAGACTACAACCTACTGAAGATGTTCTTTCAGACTCGCTTTAGCTAGACCGCTTTCATTGATTTGGTCAAATCGTAATTTCTCTACTGAGTTCACACGAGCTGCATCATAGAGTGCTTCAAAACGGATATAATTTTCCGAAAACCCTTGCATACTTTCGCCTTGCTTTTCTTCTTCCCATAGTACTTCCATATCTCGTCCAACTTGCGTTTCGTAAAACTGGCGCTTCTTCTTAGTACTTAGTATACGTAGTCGCTGAGCTCGCTCAGTCTTCTCGGCTTTAGTCACTTTACCTGCCATTTTCTTTGCCGTAGTATTGTTCCTCTCGGAATAAGGAAACACGTGTAAATAGCTTATATCCAATTCATTGAGAAAGTTGTACGTAGTAAGAAAGTGTTCTTCTGTTTCCCCCGGGAAACCTACTATCACATCTACTCCAATACAACTATTGGGCATCAGTTTCTTAATACGAGTGATTCTATCTACATATAAATCACTGAGATACTTTCTACGCATTTTAGTGAGTATCTCATCATTACCACTCTGCAGCGGTATGTGAAAATGCGGTACAAACTTGTCACTAGCTGCTACGAAATCTATTATCTCATTGCTCAGTAAATTGGGTTCTATACTGCTTATACGATAGCGTTCTATTCCTTCTACCTTATCTAGCTCCACTATAAGATCATAAAATGTCTCGGCATAGTCTTGGTCTGCCCCAAAATCTCCGATATTTACTCCAGTGATTACTACTTCTTTGATATCTGTAGCAGCTACTTCTTTAGCCTTAGCCACAGTCTCTGCTATAGTAGCATTTCTACTTTTGCCTCGGGCCAAAGGAATAGTACAAAAAGAGCAAAAATAGTCACACCCATCTTGAACCTTCAAGAAACTTCGAGTTCTATCTCCATAGCTGAATGCTGGGATAAAATCATGCGTTTCTTTGATATTTTTGTTAAAAATTATAGCCTCTTCCTCTTTTTTTAAGGAGTGAAGATGCTCCATCATATTAAACTTCTCAGCTGCACCTAGCACCATATCCACTCCTGGTATTTGAGAAATTTCTGTAGGCTTGAGCTGTGCATAGCACCCTATCACAACTACGTATGCTTCAGGGTTTTGCTTGAGTACACTCTTCACAGTTGTTCGGCATTTCTTATCCGCATTATCTGTAACTGAGCACGTATTTATGATGTAGATATCTGCCTCATCACTGAAATCTACACGAGAGAAACCATTATCCTCTAACTGACGAACGATGGTGCTACTCTCCGAAAAATTGAGCTTACACCCAAGTGTATGTATTGCTACCCGAGACATTAGAGTGCAAAGTTAGTTTTTCAAGTTCAAACTCAAATACAAGTTACAAAATCAAAACAGAAAACATCTATGACCTATCTTCGCAATTCCATATATGACCACTAACGATATACTACGCCGAACACGATACGCTTTTGACTTCAAAAACCAAGAAATGCTCGACATGTTCATCTCTGGAGGAATAGACTTAAAACTCTTTGACGTAAAAGCCATGCTCTACAAAGACGAAGAAGCAGAGTTTCGTGCAGCTACTCACAGAGAATTAGCAGGTTTTTTGAATGGGTTTGTTAATCTAAAAAGAGGAAAACGTGAAGGTGCACAGCCTGAGCCAGAGAACATTTTAACCAATAATGTAGTTCTCCGCAAGTTTAAAATAGCGATGAACTGGAAAGATGAGGATATCTTAGAAACGTTAATGCTGGGTGACATGAAATTTGGGAAACACGAGCTTAGTGCACTGTTTCGCAAATCTACGCATACTCACTATAGACTATGCAAAGACCAACTTATACGCAAGCTTCTCATAGGTATGCATAGAAGATACAGACCTGAGTCTGCCGCCGGAGAATAATCCAGCAATCTACCTCAACCTAAAAGTCCAAACAATTTAGTTTATTATATGTATATACATGTAAAAATAAAGCATGAGCTGTCGAAGTATAAAAAAAATATATCCCGCAGATAAGGTCAATATGGGTGGTCACTTACTGGATCAACCTCTGCCAAACAATGAACTTAAAAGTTTAGATCCCTTCTTACTTATTCACCACTGGCACCAGATATTACCAGGCGGTCAGAGACCACAGGAAGCTGGTGTAGGACCACATCCACACAGAGGTTTTAGTCCAGTGACTTTCGTATTTAAAGGAGCCATAGAGCATAGAGATTCTTTAGGAGAAAAAGCTACGGTACACGCTGGTGGAACCCAATGGATGTTTGCAGGCAAGGGAATCACGCACAGTGAGCGATTTCCGAAGGAGCTAGTAGAAAACGGAGGTGAGTTAGAATTTATACAGTTTTGGGTAAACTCCCCTGCAGCCTATAAAATGGCACAACCTTATTATCAACCCATACAACTAGAAAACACACCTCTAATGGAAGGTGACAAATCAAAACTATGGATAGTAAGTGGTAAATATAAAGATACCAAAGGTGCTGCACCTGCCAATAGTCCACAGCTGCTACTTAGAGGCGAATTACAAAAAGAGGGAGAGCTAGTTATACCTATCACAGCTACTTTCAACACCCTAGTATACGTACTAGAAGGTGGATTAAAATCAGACAATAAGACCATACTGACCAAGGACATGGCCGTATATGCTAATGATGGAGACAGTATCCATCTAAGAGCAACTGCAGACACTCGATTCATAATACTCAGCGGAGAACCTATAAACGAGCCAGTAGTGCAGCATGGCCCATTTGTGATGAATAATGAAACTCAAATAATGGAAGCTATGAGAGATTCTCAGATGGGTAAAATGGGTGTCTTAATAGAAGATTTCGAATAGGCTATTACTTGTGTATTGAGTCACCACTCTTCCCTTGAGGTGACTCAATACACACAAAAATTAGAACGCTTTTGCAGGTGGATTTCCCATTCATGAACACAACACTGTATCTTCTTTAAAATTGCTAATACCGTTCTCAGATTGTCAAGCCTATCTGATAAAGGCCGTTGTGACTTCATATACTTCTATCATTGGTTATTTTGATAATCAAAGTTACTCAATGACTTTACACCCTCATTGAGTGCAACAATTGCCATTAGAAGTACAGCCTTTCCCAGTCTCATCCTACTATTCAGTATCAGAATATTCTCCCGTTAGGTATTGAACTACACACTTGTGAAACATCTCTGATTCTATAAACCGAGTTTTTATACTGCACAGTAGTTTAAAACAGCTAAATCTCATTTCTATACTGTTCTAGTTTATAATACTGCCCCTAATTTTAACAATGCTAGCTTTGGCACCCTAAAAACAAAAAGAAGATTTCAATATATCTAAGTAGGACTATAAATTCAGTCAAATGACCATTATATACTTTTAAGTATAGATTACCTTATACTTTTTAGTATAGATTAAAAACTATACTTATATTTGTAGCGTAATGTATTATAAGCACTTTAAGAAATGAAGATAACAGCACAGGATGAGTACAGTTTAAGAATATTAGTACGAATAGCGAAGTGTAAGAATGCCGAAGGGTTAAGTATCCCTCAGCTTAGCGAGGCTGAAGGACTATCGCAACCCAATGTATCCAAACTAACCAGAATACTTCGCATGAAGTGCCTAATTAACAGTACCAAAGGTCACGTTGGAGGATATTTACTCGCACGGCCTGCTGCCGACATTACTGTGAATGATGTTTTAAGAGCTTTAGATAGCCGTTTATTTGATGAAGGATTTTGTGCCAAACATGTAGGAGTAGTAAAACTATGTACTAATTCTGTTGATTGCTCTATTCGTTCACTTTGGTCAATGGTTCAAGCTACTGTTGATAAGCTCCTAGATAACATAACAATAGCAGACTTATCAAATAGTGAAAAAGAAACTGAATGGACTTTCAAAAATTTATTTGAAGAAAATTCAAATTAACACAAACGCTAATAACTAAAAATTATATATAATATGATAACCGTTTCAGAAAACGCAAAAGAACATGCATTGAGTCTAATAGCAAACGAAAACAGCCCCGAAGGAACATTTATTCGAGTAGGTGTAGATGGCGGCGGTTGTTCTGGACTTACCTATAAGCTAACGTTCGATACTATTTTAGCACCAACTGATCAGATTTTTGAAGATAAAGGAATAAAAATTGCCGTTGACAAGCAAAGCTTTCTTTATTTAGTCGGAACAGAGCTCGACTTCCAACCAGGACTGAATGGAAAAGGATTTGTATTTGTCAATCCAAATGCAAGTAGGACCTGTGGCTGTGGAGAATCATTTGGCGTGTAAAATAGTTTGACATTAATAGGTAAAAGCACTTAGGTGTTTTTCACAACGAGTTTCAACCAAGAGGCACACATAACACAAAGGGATAGAAAAACATGGCAATTATAATTACAGACGAATGTATCAACTGTGGGGCTTGCGAACCAGAATGTCCTAACAATGCAATCTACGAAGCTGGGGTTGAATGGCGTTTTTCTGATGGAACATTAATTAAAGGGATGTTCACCTCAAAAAGTGGAATAACCGCCGACGCCAATGAACTACAAGCACCTATTTCTGACGAAGTCTACTTTATCGTAGCTGATAAATGTACAGAATGTGTTGGTTTTCACGATGAACCCCAATGTGCCGCAGTATGTCCAGTAGACTGTTGTGTAGACGATGACAACTGGCGAGAAACTGAAGAAGAATTATTTGTCAAAAAAGACACATTACATTTAATAAATTAATCCAAAGAACTTTTGAAATTTGGATTCCCTAATAAACGAAACAAAACAACAGTATGAACGAGGTTCTAGAACAAAAAATAAATACGGATTATAAATACGGGTTTGTCACTGATATTGACGCTGACAATGCACCGAAAGGATTAAATGAAAATATTATTCGTTTTATTTCTGCTAAAAAAAATGAACCAGAATGGATGCTGGCTTATCGATTGAAAGCATTTCGACATTGGTTAACAATGGAGGAGCCAGACTGGGCTCATATTCATTATAAGAAGCCAGATTTTCAAGATATAATCTATTACTCCGCTCCAAAACCTAAAAAAGTACTGAACAGTCTCGACGAAGTGGACCCTGAATTGTTAAAAACATTTGAGAAACTTGGTATTTCTGTCAAGGAACAAGAACGACTATCTGGAGTGGAGAGCAGAGTTGCGATAGATGTTATTGTAGACAGTGTTTCCGTTAAAACGACATTTAAAGAAACCTTAGCAGAAAAAGGCATTATTTTTTGTTCGCTTGGTGAAGCTATTCAGGAACATCCTGCATTAGTGAGGAAATACATGAGTTCAGTTGTCCCTTCTAGCGATAATTTTTTTGCGGCCCTAAACTCTGCAGTTTTCACGGATGGTTCGTTTTGTTATATCCCAAAGGGTGTTCGCTGTCCAATGGAACTATCCACTTATTTTAGAATAGAAGCAGCAGGTACTGGTCAATTTGAAAGAACCTTAATTATTGCAGAGGAAGATTCACACGTGAGTTATCTGGAAGGCTGTACAGCACCTATGCGTGATGAAAATCAGTTACACGCAGCTGTCGTAGAACTTGTGGCACATAAAAATGCACAAATAAAATACAGTACCGTGCAGAACTGGTATCAGGGAGATAAAGAGGGTAAAGGAGGCGTCTTTAATTTCGTTACTAAACGAGGAATTTGTCTCGAAGAAAACGCTAAAATATCTTGGACACAAGTCGAAACAGGCTCTGCAATTACGTGGAAATATCCGTCAGTCATACTAAAAGGTGATAAGTCCGTAGGTGAGTTCTATTCTGTAGCGGTCACTAACAACTATCAGCAAGCAGATACAGGCACTAAAATGATACACATTGGTAAAGACACCAAAAGCACTATTATTTCAAAAGGAGTGTCAGCCGGCTTTAGTAATAACAGTTACAGAGGTTTAGTGCGTATTTCAAAGGGTGCAGATAATGCCCGTAATTTTTCGCAATGCGACAGTTTATTGATGGGCGATCAATGCGGAGCACATACATTTCCTTACATCGAAATAAAAAACAATACCGCCATTGTGGAGCACGAGGCCACAACCTCAAAAATTGGTGAAGATCAGCTATTTTATTGCAAGCAAAGAGGTATTGATAATGAAAAAGCTATAAGCTTGATTGTAAATGGCTATTGTAAAGACGTATTGAGTCAACTACCAATGGAATTTGCTGTTGAAGCACAAAAATTATTAGAGGTTTCTTTAGAAGGCTCAGTAGGATAAAACAAACACACTTAATTAAAAACAAAAAATGCTAACAATAAAAAACCTGCACGCGTCGATAGACGGAAAAGAAATTCTGAAAGGAATTAATTTAGAGATCAACGTTGGAGAAGTGCACGCTATAATGGGCCCCAATGGTTCAGGAAAAAGTACACTAGCAGCGGTGCTTGCAGGACGTTCAGAATATGAAGTTACACAAGGAGAAGTACTCTATAACGGTAAAAATTTACTGGAACTAGAAGCGGAAGACAGAGCCAGAGAAGGGATATTTCTTGCATTTCAATATCCCATTGAGATTCCAGGAGTAAGCAATATAAATTTCTTAAAGACAGCTATTAGCGAGATAAGAGCTTACAAAGGTCTAGAACAAATGACAGCGAAAGATTTTTTAACAATGCTGAAAGAAAAACAAGAGCTAGTTGAGATAGACAGAACACTAATCAGTCGCTCCATAAACGAAGGCTTTAGCGGTGGCGAAAAAAAGCGAAATGAAATATTTCAGATGGCTATGCTAGAACCGAAACTATCCATTCTTGACGAAACCGATAGTGGTCTTGACATTGACGCATTACGCATTGTTGCTAATGGAGTAAACAAATTGAAATCAGATGAAAACGCAACCATTATTATCACTCACTATCAGCGATTATTGGATTATATAGTACCTGACTTTGTGCACGTATTATACAACGGTCAAATTGTCAAATCAGGATCAAAAGACTTGGCTCTCGAGTTAGAGGAAAATGGGTATGATTATATAAAAGCAGAATTAGAAGCTTAATTTAATATAAAATGGGAACAGCAATAACGACGAATACAATAAAAGATGAATTACTTATTGAATTTGAGGCGTCCAAATTATTTTTATTTGGCAACGCACAACTTCGAGATAAAGCTATGGAAAGCTTTTACAAGCAAGACATACCAACGCGAAAAAACGAAGAATATAAATATGTCAGTGTAGACAAACTCCTGAGAGGAAAACTTAACTTCTCGACAAACAAAAACTGCAGCGATGACCAAATAGAACCGCTGAAATTCGTAAAAGATGCGTATGTTGTTGTCATTGAAAATGGAGTTTTTGTAGAAGGGTTATCAAACCTATTAAATCTTCCTACAGGCCTAACTATATGCAGTGTAGTAGATGCCATAAAAAGCAATTCGCAAGTTTTTGAAAAACATTATGCAGAATATGCGGATGTAACTGCCGATCCGTTTATAGCATTAAATACCGCTATGGCTAAAGATGGAGTATTTATTCATATTGCTAAAAATGCAATCATTGAAAAACCCATACACATCATTCATGTTTCATCAGCATTGGAAAATACCATTATTCATCCCCGTAATTTAATTGTCGTGGATAAACACACTCAATCACAAATCATAGAGTCGTTTGAAACAGTGGATTCCAAAGCACCAACATTCAATAATGCGTTAACGGAAATAGTAGTAGATACGCACGCTATTCTTGATCATTATAAAATTCAAGATGAACACGAATTAGGTAATTTAATAAGTACCACACAAGTGATTCAAAAAAAACAAAGCGTGTTTTCTACTCATACCTCTACATTAAGCGGTTCATTGGTTCGTAATAATTTAACTATAGTGCTAGATGATGAACATATCGAGTCCCATTTAAACGGGTTATATCTAACTACTGATAATCAAGCAGTAGACAACCATACTGTAGTAGATCACCGCAAGCCAAATTGCAATAGCAACCAGCTGTATAAAGGAATCATTGACGGAAAGTCAACAGCCACTTTTAATGGGAAAATTTTTGTTAGAAAAGATGCTCAGAAAACAAATGCATTTCAATCCAATAAAAATATTCTATTGAGTGAAACAGGGACCATAAATACAAAACCACAATTAGAAATCTATGCTGATGATGTAAAGTGTTCGCACGGGTCCACGACCGGCAAATTGGATGAAGAAAAAATATTTTACCTACGTGCACGTGGAGTAGGTATCATAAATGCCAAAAAGCTATTGATGCATGCGTTCGCTTCTGAAGTTGTAAATACCATAAAAAACGAAGACTTACGTGAATATGTTGAAGATAAAATTTCCAAAAAATTCGAATAGTATAAATGAACATAAAAACAATAAATAGTACTTTCAATATTCAAAAAATTAGACAGGATTTTCCTATACTTTCAGAAAAGGTAAATGGAAAACCACTGGTGTATATGGACAGTGGGTCAACAGCCCAAAAGCCTACACAGGTAATAAATGCCGTAAGCAACTATTACCAAAAACAAAATTCCAATATACACCGCGGAGTGCATCACTTAAGTCAAGAAATAACAATTGCTTATGAGAAAGCCCGTGCTACAGTTCAAAACCATTTGAACGCGGCAGTTCCACATGAAATTATATTCACCAGCGGCACTACTGACAGTATCAATCTGGTAGCAAGCTCATTTGGGAGAAAATATATAAATGCAGGCGATGAAATTCTCATTAGTGAAATGGAGCACCATAGTAATATACTCCCCTGGCAAACGCTATGCGAAGAAAGAGGAGCTGTATTAAAAGTTATCCCTATCAATGATAAAGGAGAATTACGTCTAGATGAATACAAAAACCTACTCTGTAGTAAGACCAAGATAGTCGCGGTTACACATGTTTCTAATACGCTAGGAACGATTAATCCAGTAAAAGAGATGATTGCATTAGCACACGAAAAAAACATTCCGGTGTTAATTGACGGTGCTCAGGCCGTTACGCATTTAAAAGTAGATGTACAGGACTTAGATGCAGATTTTTATTGCTTCAGTGGGCATAAATTATTTGGGCCAACAGGCGTTGGAATACTTTACGGAAAAGAGAAGTGGCTAAACGAAATGCCTCCGTATAAGGTGGGTGGTGGTATCATAAAAACGGTTACGTTTGAAAAAACCACCTATGCCGATTTGCCATTAAAATTTGAAGCAGGAACTCCACATATTGCAGGAGGTATCGGATTAGCAGCGGCGATTGATTATATCAATGACATCGGTTTAGAACAAATCGGTGCGTATGAAAACGAAATCTTGGAATATGCCACTTTGAAACTTTCTGCTATTGAAGGGCTGAGAATTATAGGCACGGCAAAAGACAAAGCAAGTGTTATTTCTTTTGTAATTGAAGGGCTTCATCCATTTGATGTGGGAACCATTTTAGATAAACAAGGTATCGCTGTCCGTACAGGACACCACTGCACACAGCCGCTAATGGAACTTTTTGGAATACCCGGTACCATACGAGCTTCGATGGTATTTCACAACACAAAAGAAGAAATTGATGTTTTGGTGAATGGAATACAAAAGGCAATTAAAATGTTAAAATGAAAATAGCAGAGATAGAACAGGAAATAATAGAAGAGTTTGAGCTATTCGGTGATGACTGGGAAGGTAAATATGAGCACCTTATTGATTTAGCCAAGAGTATCCCCATGATAGACATTCAATACAAAACCGATGACAGATTGATAAAGGGCTGTCAGAGCAAAGTATGGCTGCACTCCAGATTGAAAGACGGAAAAATTATTTTTACAGCAGACAGTGATGCTATTATCACGAAAGGAATAGTAGCATTAATGATACGAGTGATATCAGAGCACACCGCAGATGAAATCATAAATGCACAATTTGAATTCATTAATAAAATAGGATTGATAGAGCATCTGTCACCTACTCGTAGCAATGGATTAATAAGTATGATAAAACAAATGAAAATGGATGCACTCGTATACAAACAAATGAGACTATAGGTTTAAGATAAACCCATTCTAAAATGAACCTTTTAATATTAAACTAAAAATGGCCGCAATAATAATCACAGAAAATACTGAGCTAACGCAGAAAGCTATTGACACCCTAAAAAGCTGTTATGATCCTGAAATACCGGTAGATATATGGGAGTTGGGACTTGTTTACGAACTAAGCATAGATAAAGAGAACAACCTCACTATGCTTATGACTTTAACTTCTCCCTCATGTCCGGTAGCTGAAACAATGCCACCTGAAACAGAACAAAAATTAAGTAAAATAGAAGGAGTGAAATCTGCCAAAGTAACACTGACTTTCGAACCAGCTTGGAACAAAGAAATGATGAGTGAAGTAGCTCAACTCGAATTAGGATTCATGTAAAATGGAAAAAGAAATAGTCAATAAAGTAGCCTTGAGTGGTATTATCACCATTGATCTTGAAGAGTTTTATCCCCAAGGAGAACGCGTATTGTTTGACATAAAAGAACAATTGTTTCAAGGTTTAATATTGAAAGAAAAGGACTTTAGGAGTTTTATTAAAAGTGAAGACTGGAGTACATATTCGGATAAATATGTTGCTCTTATTTGTTCAGCAGACGCTGTTGTTCCAGCCTGGGCATACATGCTCTTGGCAATACAGATAGAGCCTTATGCAAAAAAAGTCGTGTTCGGTGATTTAGAAACACTTGAAACAGTGATATACAATGAGATACTCAACACATTGAACATCAGTGAGTATACAGATGCCCGTGTCGTCATAAAAGGCTGTGGACATCTGCCGGTACCTAAAGCAGCTTATGTCGAAATTACAAGACTTTTACGCCCAGTCGCAAAAAGTATAATGTATGGAGAAGCTTGCTCTATGGTCCCTTTATATAAACGACCCAAACAGCCGTAGAAACTAACTTTAAGGAAAGGTACCATGGAAAAACAAAACGTAAGTCAAAAATTAATCAGCTCTCACCTTATATCAGGTGAGATGAAACCCGAATCTGAAATCGGGTTAAAGATAGATCAAGTATTATTACAAGATGCCACAGGTACGCTAGTAATGCTAGAACTGGAAGCTCTTAATTTAACTAAAACTAGACCGGAGGTCGCAGTTCAATATGTAGATCACAACTTGCTTCAAACAGATTATAAGAATATGGATGACCATCTGTTTCTTCAGTCGGCAGCGGCACGTTTTGGATTCTGGTTCAGCAGATCAGGAAATGGGATTAGCCATGTAGTACACATGGAGCGTTTTGGTAGACCAGGAAAAACACTATTGGGTTCAGACAGTCATACTCCTGCTGGAGGCAGTATTGGAATGCTTGCCATTGGCACTGGTGGATTAGATATAGCTCTCGCTTCAGCAGGCGAACCGTATTTTGTAAAAATGCCAAAAATAATGGGTGTTCATCTCATTGGAGAATTACCTAATTGGATAAGTGCCAAAGATGTAATTTTAGAAATTCTTCGCAGATATGATGTAACTGGCGGGCGTGGATACATCTTAGAATATTACGGCCCTGGTCTGCAGTATCTCAGTGCTTGGGATCGCCATGTTATCGCTAATATGGGGACAGAAACAGGTGCTACTACTTCCGTATTCCCCTCCGATGAGATTACGCGAACATTTCTTAGACAAGAAGGTAGAGAAGACCAATGGATAAAATTGGAAGCCGACGAAGGTGCCACATATGATCATACGATAGAAATTAACCTATCTGAGTTAGAGCCCTTAATCGCACTTCCAGGTAGTCCTGGCAATGTTGTTCCAGTAAGAGAAATTAGCGGATTAAAACTACAGCAAGTTGTTATAGGCTCTTCTGCAAATCCAGGTCTTCGTGATTTTTGGATCGCATCTCAAATTTTAAAAGGGAAAGTGGTGTCTCCCAATGTATCTTTCGATATAAACCCGTCTTCACGCCAAGTATTAGAAAACTTGACAGAACTAGGTGCTCTTGGACCATTAATAGCCGCTGGCGGACGCCTTCATCAATCTGGATGTATGGGCTGTATAGGTATGGGACAAGCTCCTGCCACCGATACTATAAGTCTCAGAACTATGCCTCGTAATTTCCCAGGACGATCAGGCACACTTGATGACAAGGTATACCTATGTAGCCCAGAAACCGCTGCAGCTTCTGCACTTACAGGAGAGATTACTGACCCAAGAGAACTTGAAACTTTGATGAATGTTTCATATCCGAAATGGAAAGAGCCGGCACAAATCAAGATAAGTGAAAAGATGCTAATTGCTCCAATTGAAGAATCTACTGCATTGATTAAAGGCCCAAATATCAAAACGCTTCCCGATTTTGATGAGCTTCCAGATGAACTAGAAATTCCTATTCTCTTGAAGATGGGGGATGATATTTCAACAGACGGAATATTGAAAGCAGGTGCAGATGTACTGCCTTTACGTTCAAACATACCAGAGCTAAGTAAATATGCTTACTACGCCATTGACGAAAGTTTCTATGATCGCTCCATTCAAAATAAAAAAACACATACCGGATTTTGTGTTATCGCTGGTGATAATTATGCCCAAGGTTCAAGTAGAGAGCACGCTGCATTATCTCCTCGATATCTGGGACAAAAATTTGCCATTGCCAAATCTTATGCCCGTATCGGTTGGCAGAATTTAATCAATTTTGGTATGATCCCTTTCGAATTCACAGACACAAATGACTGGGATAAACTAGAACAAGATGATATTTTGCGAATAGAAAACTTACGAACGTCCATCAAAAATAGAGATTCAGTAACTGCTATTGTAAAAGAAAAAAATATTGAAATCCCCCTTACTTATACGATCAGTGAAAGACAAATTGAAATTATTTTAAAAGGCGGGGTTATTAATTTTGTGAAGCAAAAATAATTTTCAGCATGGAGTTATTAGACACAAACTATAAAATAAAAAGAGGACACTGTTAGGAATGAGCATCGATGTGAAACACATCGCAACACTCGCGGGACACAGTGGCTGCATATATGCAATGGATAAAGGCATCTCTGAATCCACTATTTTCACAGGGGGAAGTGATCTGATTATTGCGTTATGGAGTTTAGATACTCTGAAAACCGAAAAATTTGCGGCATCTTTACCTGCAGCTGTTTATACAATTTGTCACATTCCTGAAAAAAACATATTGCTTGCAGGAACTACAACAGGAAGTGTTCACATCATTGATTTAGAGAAAAACCAAGAGATCAAAATTCTACAACATCATACAGCCCCGATTTTTGATATAAAATATTCTTTGAAGACAAATTGCTTTTATACAGCAGGAGGAGATGGAAATTTTGCAGTTTGCTCCTTGGATACTTTGTCGCTCATTAAAATAAAAAAACTATCAGAACAGAAAGTACGAAACATTGATTTCAACTACGTTACTTCTGAGATAGCTGTTGCACTAGGAGATTGCAACATTCTTGTATTTGACCTGTATACCTTAGAAGTTAAGACAAACTTCATTGCTCATCAACTTGCAGCCAATGTTGTGCGATACAGCCCTGACGGTAAATTCCTTTTGACCGGAGGAAGAGATGCTCATTTGAATATATGGCAAACAGATGATTATGAATTGATAAAGTCAATTCCAGCACACAATTGGGCTATCTATGATATCGTATTTAATCCTGATACTACCTTATTTGCAACTGCTAGCCGTGACAAAACCATCAAAATTTGGGATGCAAAAACATATCAATTATTGCACCGCATCACTAAAGAAAATAACGAAGCACATACCCATTCGGTAAATAAGTTACTCTGGAGCACGTATAATAATTATTTAGTCTCTGTAGGTGATGATAGAGTGGTTATGGTAAGAGAAATAAATCGCAACTAAAAAACGTATGAATTTTCAGTTATTAATCGAGTCACTATCAGAATCCTTTCAGTTGCTGATAGGCATACGTCAAACTAGCGTATGGGCAGAGGCCAATCACAGTGCAGATATTAGCCCAAGCGGTAACTTTTTATGCCGCCATACTGAGTATACCCACTTGGAGCCTAATAGCTCCCATTTTACTATTCATCTTAAATCTTATTTTCGTGGCAATGCTTTGTATAGATAGTTACAGTCTTGAGCCTTATTTCAATCAAGCGGCAGAGGAATACTTCCTCAAAAATACTAATGATGATGTTTTCATGCTTTGGCGAAATAACAACGCCATAATCGTAGGTAAACATCAAAATACACTTGCCGAGATAAACGTAAACCATGTAGAACATCGTGGGATAAAAGTAGTGAGACGTCTTACCGGTGGCGGAGCTGTTTTTCACGATTTAGGAAACATAAACTATACCTTTATAATGGGCTATGGAGAGGAAGGGGCTAAAGTGGATTTTAAAAAGTACAATCAGCCTATTATTGATGTTTTGTCAGGCTTGGGAGTAAACGCTCATTTTTCTGGAAGAAACGATATCTTGATTGGTGACCAGAAATTTTCAGGTAATGCAGAACTTATCTATCATCAAAAACAAAGAGTGTTGCACCACGGTACTTTGCTGTATGCCTCAGAAATTCAAGATATATCAGACGCATTAAATGTAAATCCCTTAAAGTTTGAAGGGAAATCCCGAAAGTCTGTCAGAAGTAGGGTGACCAATATTTCTAGCCATTTAAAAGAGGATATCACCTTAGAACAGTTTCGCCAAAAGGTAATGAACCACATTACTGACACCTACCCTGATGCTACTCCTTACCAATTAACTGCAAAGGATACAGCCGCTATTCAAAAACTAGCAGATGAAAAGTACAGCTCCTGGTCTTGGAACTATGGACACTCTCCAAAGTATGGTTTAAAAAAAGGAGTAAAAACGGATGGTGGGCATATAGAGGTACACCTTAATGTACATAAAGGGATAATTACAGAACTCGACATCTTTGGTGATTTCTTCGTAAACAGAGACATAGACATCGTAAAACAAGCCTTAGTAGGTGTGGAGCACCGCAAAGAAAGCGTGTTAGCAAAACTCAAGGAAATCAAAAGTAGCGAGTACTTTAATAATATTTCCGAAGAAGAGCTGGTGGAGTCATTTTTTTAAACTCTAAGTATTACTTAACCCAGGGATTAGGTATATGACTTATACGGACGGAGTGATTAAAGACCGTGAGCGTATTTTGAGAAATATACATCAATTTTTAGGCATCAATGTAGCCTGTCCGCCTCTGGAGGAGAGTCATATTAGCTATGCCAAGCCTGCCTTACCGCAAGCAGGAATTTATTACTACCAAATTGGTAGTAATCCGTAGTAAATGTGGCTACCTAAAAAAAAGGGATGAAAAAGCAATCCTAAACGAGTTAGTAGAGAGCAAAGAATCATGCCTCAAATGCAACGATAGTAAAAGTCACCAATCAACGAAACTCCAAGGTTCCCTTTAATATCAGTAAGGCAATTCTATAGTCTCTGGCTCTAGGATTTCATAGGTATCATTGTTTTCTAAAAAACTATTGGGAGAATTCGGAAACTTAATAATTTTATCCTTGGTGAGACCCCACGGCTTCCAATAGTCTGTTAATACTTGTGCAAACATATCATCATTCCAATTGTCGAACAAAGATCTATTTGGAGTACCAATCAAAGGAATAGATTCTACAATCACTTTTTCTTCTTTAGAACGTATAGTACACTCAGCCAAATGATTTAATAAATAATTGGAATAAATGAATCTTGCACAAAACTCTTCAAATTGAATGGGATGCAATACTTTATTAGCGAATTTATCTGTCATTTCCTGTTGGTCAATACCAACGGCACCATTATCTTGCAAACAGGCTACAATTCCAAAGTCATTCATTCCTAAAGAAAAATTCAGATTGGTAGGCTCATCTTTATAATTAAATACATCTTTAGAATACTTGATTTTAAAAACTCGGATACTCCAAGGTTTTGGACCTTCAAAATCCATTGGGACCACCAAAGATTGTAAGATCAAATGAAGTTTTTCAAATCTATCTTGCAAGAATTCAGATAATTTGAACTCATTTCCTTTAGCAGTATCTTTTTCCCCTTCAATCCTCATATCGTTATATACAACGCCGTACATTAGCTTAGCCATCCATTGAAATAATCGTTCTTCTGGCAGTTTTATTACGGCATCAAATCCAGCCGAAAAAGCTTTTTCAATTTCTTCTTCTAAAGGATTTATAGCGTTTTCAATAACTTTTGGTGCACATGGCACCTTTATATGCTGGTACTGAACGCTGCTCTCATCTAGCACCTTAAATGTTTTATCTCTTAATGAATACCGCTCCAGAATCCATTCAGGAAAAACAGAGATTTGGTCTTCTGGAGAATCTAAATGCTGACCCGTTAAGAAACACGTTTGAGGACTAAAATCAGATTTTTGGAAAGGTTTATACAACTGTATCATTGAGACTTCAAATTAACGATAAAATACTGTAAACTTAAATAATAGCTTGCTTTAGCGTTGTGCTCTTTTTACTGCTTTCTCTTCATTTACAAAGTCTTTTTAATTGCCCACTCAGGACAAGTGGAAAGATGGGATTGGCACTTTATTCGTTTCAGTTGTATGGACTGAGTGATTAAATACCGTGAGGGTATTTTGAGAAATGAGCATCAATTTTTAGGCATAAGTCTAGCCTGTCCATCTCTGGAGGGAAGTCACAGTCTTAGCTATGCCAAGCCTGCCTTGCCGCAGGCAGGAATTTATAACGACAAAATTGGCACTACAGAATCAGAATAAAATAGTCAGTTTAGGGAATTAGATGCCCTCTTCGTACATACAAGTGTGTATCGGATTATACCCTAGATGCCTACCCCTTTTTTAAGGTAAACCCAAACGTGCTTCCCACTCCTACTGTACTGCGTACATTGATGGTCTGCTTATGACCTTCTATAATATGCTTTACTATGGCTAGCCCTAAACCACTTCCTCCCTGATCTCTGCTCCTACCCTTATCTGTACGGTAAAACCGCTCAAACAGTCGTGGTAAATGCTCCTCAGAGATCCCCATACCGTCATCTGATATCTCGGTAAGTATATTTTTGTCCATATCAAAAAAGCCTATAGAAATTTTTCCTCCTTCTTTCCCATATTTTATGGCATTAATAATCAGATTTACAAGCACTTGTCTTACCTTAGCTTCATCTGCCACTACAAGTACCCCTTTTAGGTTTTGGCGTTTAAACTTGATAGTGATATTCTTCTCTTTCGCATGGTTCTCCACTATCTCAAGTACTTCGTTAGATAACCTTAGCAGATCTACAGATTTTAAATCTAGCTCTTGGCCACTCTCTATAGTACTGATGCTCGTAAGGTCATTGACTAACTCTACCAATCTATCCGCACTCTTAGCCGCCTTGCTTAGAAAGAGCTCATTAACCTTCTTGTCATCTAAAGCACCGTCTAACAGCGTATGTATATAGCCTTGTATATTTTGAATAGGTGTTTTCAGTTCATGACTCACATTGCCTAGGAACTCTCTTCTGTAATTTTCCTGTCGTTTCAGTTCATCTACTTCTTTCCTATTCTCTATCATCCAGCTGAGTACTTCTTTACTCACATCTCCTATGGGGTCAGCTGTGTTTTTATCCAGCACATTGTATTCTTTATCTTTTCGCGTTTTAAACTGATATATACTTTTATAGATTAGCTTTATTCTATCATTTATAAACTCTTTGAGTAAAAACGAAAACACAACGAAACAAAGAACAAAGACAATCAGAAAATTAACTACAGTAGCTAACAGCTGCAAAGTAAGTAACCAAACAGATATAGAGGAAAGCATGGCAGCTATGAGACCTGCTATAAGAGCTATAAACTGTGGGCTACTTCTTTTCACAGTACAAACTTATAACCTACACCTTTAACAGTTTGTATACTATCGTTACCGATTTTTTCTCTTATTTTTCTAATGTGCACATCAATAGTACGATCCACGACACTTACATCTAGTCCCCACACTTTATTAAGAATAGCTTCTCTAGTGAATACCTTATCTGGTTTAGATGCTAGCAGATAGAGTAACTCAAATTCTTTTTTAGGTAAGGTCATACGCACACCTCTAAGTGTCACATCAAAGGTATTTCGGTCTATTAGCAAATCGCCAATCTCGATAGACTCTTTATTGATATCTTCCTTCTTTCTGCTTAAGAGAGCCTTTATCCTACTGATAAGTACGCGTGGCTTGATAGGTTTAGTGATATAGTCATCTGCACCCACATCAAAACCAGCAATCTCAGAATACTCCTCACCTCTAGCCGTAAGAAAAGCAATAAATACTTCTGATAAATCGTCATCTGCTCGTATCTGACGACAGGCTTCTATACCGTCTACCTTAGGCATCATAATGTCTAGTAGGATAAGGTCAGGCTTTTTATCTTTAGCCTTAGCTACACCCTCTTCCCCATTATTGGCGGTATAACACTTATATCCTTCTTTTTCAAGATTGTACTTTAATAATTCTACGATGTCTTGCTCGTCATCTACTATGAGTATCTTTTTTACCATATTTACACATACAATGGTCTATAAAATAAACCACCATAACTTTACCCCAAAGTTAAGAGAATATTAATTATGAGACGAGTTAGAATCTGAGATACTCTGCTTCGGCCGTTTATACTTCGTATACACCGTATCCGAAGTAAGATTACTAACAGCCTGCTCGATGTATGAAGTATCATTCACTTCTGTCATCTTACATACTCGAATCATCTGCTTGAGATCCACTGGCAATGAAATATCTTGTGGATTTTCCCTAATAGTATCGTATCGCATTTCATACATACTATCATTTAGCCAGTTCAGACTAAACTCCACGAGCATGCCGTTAGATCTAATAAATTCCTCTTGAAAGGTATCGTTTCTATTGACCAAGAATACACCGAAAGGTCTTTCTTTATAATAGAACTGACTGGTATGCCAGGAGCGATAGACTTCTAGCTTAGCTTGCTGAGCAGCTATCTCTTCTGGAGTGGGACCACTCGCACATGACCAAGCCATAAGAGGCAGGATGTAGCGCAGGTGCCTGAGCATTTAATCTAGCAACTGCATAAGCAATCCTTCTAGCTGGTGACTTCTAAATCCGGACTTCACTATTCTACCTTCCTTATCTATCAAAAAAGTAGCAGGAATAGAACTAACACCATACGCCTTACCAGCAGACGAAGTCCATCCTTTGAGCTCACTCACGTGCTTCCATGTAAGTTCGTCTTTAGCAATGGCAGCCTTCCACTTAGCTCCATCATTATCTAGAGATACTCCGTAGATTTCAAAACCTTTGTTTTTGTACTTCTCATAGATAGCCTTTACCGCAGGATTTTCTTTCCTACACGGTCCGCACCAACTAGCCCAAAAGTCTATCAGAACTACTTTACCTCTAAGAGAAGAAAGAGCGAGTGTGCCACCATCTGGAGTAGCTAGATTAATCTCAGGAGCCATTGCTCCTTCTACTACTGGACCCACTTGTGCCGCCATAGCCGCTAGGTTTTTAGTATATAGTGAGTTAGGCAGTCCTTTAGTCATGACATCTTTTCCCAATAAGATAAACTTAGGCTCAGGCTTCTGAAAAAGATACATAACAGCAAAGTAAGTAGCAGGTGATGCAGGTTCTGTTTTTATAAATTCCTCTATATCATTGGTACGACCAGTAATCATGTCCGTATATCTCTGTGTAGTATTTGCTCGTAGCTCTTCTGTAGCGGAACCTGGATCTATAGTAGCTACCTCTGTATTAAAAGCAGCCATCTTGGCTTCATGTCCCGTATATATGTCATATAGTTTTTGCATAGAAGCATTGTACCTTCCTCCAGCTATTTTAGCGGTATATCCTGAAGATTTAGTTACTTCAGCAGTCACCTTGGCTCCATTTTCTAGTATCAATGGGATCCCCGGAGGCTGAGTATTACCGAAGGTAAGATAATACAATGTACTCTCGTCGTAGCCCAGTTTCTTAAAGGAAAAGTCCCCTTTCTTGTCTGTGTATGCACTATCCTCTATCTCTAGCTTAGCGTCTGTTATTCTACTCAGTATGACAAGTGACTTTTCTACTAGGTTAGATGTTCCTTCTAAGGTAAATCCCTTAGAAGCCTCTTTCTCTGCTTCACTTGCATTTACACACGCTGTAGCTGTCAGTAGTAGTGTAAACGCTAATATTAGACTCTTTATATTCATTTCTTTCATTTCTATTTATCTATGGATTAAATGCAAGCATCGTTCCACTTTTATGTTTATACAATTATCTATTCAGTGCCTTGGCTAGCAACTGATTTGTTTTTTTCGGATCAGCCTTACCTCCAGACTTTTTCTTAACCTGCCCTATGAATAGACCGATTAAGTTGGTCTTTCCTGACTTATATGCTTCTACTTTATCTGGAAATTCTACCAATACCTCATCTACCCACTTTTGTAAAGCATCATCGTCATCCATCAAAGCAAGATTATTCTCCGCTATGATATCACTCACTTTATGGGTAGGGTTAATAAGTAGTAAAGGAAAAACCTTTTGCTCGGCAACACTGAAATTTATAATACCTCCATCTATAGACGAGATTATCTCTGCAATAGTTGCAGGAGCAAGCGGGAAATCTTCTATATGTCTAGCCTTACTATTTACCCAGCTTTTCACAGCTCCCATCACCCAATTAGCCGCAGCTTTATAATTTCCAGTATGCTCACATACTCCTAGGAAGTAGTCTGCTACTTCTTTACTCTCTGTCAATATACCTGCATCATACTCCCCCAGCTGATATTCAGTGGTGAATCTAGAGAAAAGCTCTTTAGGAAGTACTGGCATTCTACTTTTTACCTCTGCTATCCACTCCTCTGTCACCACTAGTGGTGGCAGATCAGGTTCAGGAAAAAATCTATAATCATTGGCATCTTCCTTACTACGCATACCAAAAGTAGTCCCTTTCAAAGCATCAAAACTGCGTGTTTCTGAAAATATTTCTTCTGCGTTATCCGCCATCTTACATTGACGCTCAAACTCGTGTTCTATCGCTTTTTTTACATTGGACATCGAGTTCATATTCTTCACCTCTACCTTCACTCCAAACTCCTCTCTCCCCAATGGGCGTATAGATACATTGGCATCGCATCTCAGGCTACCTTCTTCCATATTACCATCGCATACTCCGAGGTACCTTACTAGTTTTCTTACTTCAGAAAGAAAAGCATATGCTTCATCTCCACTTCTAAAATCTGGCTCAGTCACTATCTCTACTAGTGCTGTACCTGCACGGTTATAGTCCATAAGTGTATTCTCAAGATCAAGATCGTGGAGTCCCTTACCGGTATCTTCCTCCATATGGATTCTAGTGAGATTAATATCCTTAGTACTGCCATCTGGAAGAGTGATTTCTACTTTACCATTATTGCAAATAGGTGTATCCATCTGGGTGATTTGATACCCTTTAGGCAAATCTGCATAAAAATAGTTTTTGCGGTCGTAGGTGTTGTACTTCCGTATATCACATCCACAAGCCAAACCAAGCATAATAGCCATATTTACAGCTTCTTTATTGTGCACTGGAAGTGTACCTGGGTGACCCAAACTAATAGGGCTCACCAATGTATTGGGTGCTGCACCAAATTCTACTTTATCCGAGCAAAATGCTTTGGAATTTGTATTGAGCTGAGCGTGTATCTCTAGCCCTATGACTACTTCGTATTTGTCGTTTTTTAACATTGCTATGCGTTTACAAAGTTAATCGCTAATTCCTTTACCTTAGGCAATCCACTTACATCTGCTCCGCCAGCTTGAGCAAAGAAGGGCTGACCTCCGCCACCACCTTTTACTTCTTTAGCCCACTCACGTATGAGAGCTCCTGCATTATACCCTTTATCTTTCACGAGGTTATCACTGATAATAATACTGATGCTTGGCTTGCCATCTATATCTGCTAGTAGTACACAGAAGAGATTTTCTATTTCTTCTTTTAGCTGAAAAGCAAGGTCCTTTGCTTGTCCGGCGTTACCCACTTGTATTATTTCTACTATACTATTCACACCATTCACCGTCTGAATTCCTTTCACTAAGTTACCTTTCACTTCACCCAGTTGGCCGGCTTCATAGGTTTCTACTTTAGATTTCAAATCAGCATTCTCTTTTTGGAGTGACTGGAGTGCTTTTAGAAGGTCCTGAGGATTACCAAGCTCTGCACCGATTTGTTCCACAAGATTCATTTTATCTTTCACATACCCATCAGCCTTAGCTCCGGTGATAGCTTCTATCCTACGTACACCAGCTGCTACTGCACCTTCATGTACTATTTTGATACTTCCTATCTGTGCAGTATTACTCACGTGGCATCCACCACATAACTCTATCGAGTAATCTTGGCCAAAGGTGATGATACGCACCGTATCTCCATATTTTTCACCAAAAAGTGCCATAGCACCGCTTTTTTTAGCTTCTTCGAATGGAACGTTACGTGCTTCTTCTAGGGCTATCGCCTCACGTATTTTACCGTTTACTATATTCTCTATCTGCTCTATCTCTGCTTTCTCTACTTTTTGAAAATGAGAAAAGTCAAATCGGAGATGCTTTTCATTTACCAAAGATCCTTTTTGAGTTACGTGAATTCCCAATACCTGTCTCAATGCTGCTTGGAGTAAGTGAGTAGCACTATGATTTAGCGTAGTGTCGGTTCTTTTTTCCAGATTAACTTTTGCCTGAAAGTGCTGATTTAAGTTAGCAGGTAATTTCTCTGTGATTTGGATACTGAGTTGATTTTCTTTTTGTGTATCAATAATGCCGATTTTTTCATCGTCATCCTTGCCTATAAGTACACCTTTATCTCCTACTTGACCGCCGCTTTCCGCATAAAAAGGAGTTAAGTTTAGCACCAAATGATACTGCTTTTTCCCTTTCACAGTCACCTCTCTGTACCGTGTGATTTTTACGTCTGTTTCTAGGTAGTCATATCCTACGAATTCTTCCCGCTCATCTTCCTGGACTACTATCCAGTCACCAGACTCCTTTTTGGCATCTGCTCTACTACGGTTTTTTTGCTCTTGAAGAGCTATTTTAAATCCTTCTAAGTCTACTTCTATTCCTTTTTCTTTGGCAAGGAGCTGTGTTAAATCTATTGGAAACCCAAACGTATCATAGAGCTCAAATGCCTGCCTACCAGTCACATTATCAGTCCCTTCGTTAGAGTATTCATCAAATAGCTTTAATCCTCTATTCAATGTTCTTAAAAATGATTTCTCCTCCTGCTCCACTACTTTTTTAATAAAGTCTTTTTGCTCAGATAAACCAGGGAATACAGCCTGAAACTTAGCTACAAAACCAGGAACGAGTTCATTCATAAACGGCTTCTCTAAGCCTAAAAAACTATACCCATATCTCACTGCTCTACGAAGTATTCTACGGATCACATATCCAGCTCCGTTATTATCTGGAAGCTGACCATCAGCTATAGCAAAACATACTGCTCTGAGGTGATCTGCTATGACCCTAAAAGCTATATCCGTTTGCTCCTCTTTTCCATACTTTTCACCACTTATATTTTCTAATTCATGGATAGTATCCATAAAGAGGTCCGAGTCATAATTAGACTGCATGCTGTGCACTGCACGTACTAGCCGCTCAAAGCCCATTCCCGTATCGACATGCTTATTTGGTAAAGGATGTAGACTACCGTCTTTCTTACGATTATACTGCATAAATACCAGATTCCAAATCTCTATCATTTGATCGTGATCCGCATTTACCAATGTAGCTCCATCTACTTTAGCACGCTCTTCATCACTACGTAAATCTATATGGATCTCTGAACAAGGACCACACGGTCCTGTCTCACCCATTTCCCAGAAATTATCTTTCTTATTTCCTAGGATAATTTTATCTTCAGGTACGAGTTTTAACCATAACTCTTTAGCCTCTGTATCTAGTTCCAGGTTATCCGTTTTGTCTCCTTCAAAAACAGATACATAGAGCCTATCCCTATCCAGTTTAAACACGTCAGTGAGTAGCTCCCAAGCCCAGTTTATAGCCTCTTCTTTGAAGTAATCTCCAAACGACCAATTGCCCAGCATCTCAAACATCGTATGGTGATAAGTATCTACCCCTACTTCTTCTAGATCATTATGCTTACCACTTACACGTAGACACTTTTGCGTATCTACCACGCGTGTACTTTCAGTTTTTTTGTCTCCTAGGAAGATATCTTTGAACTGATTCATACCTGCATTAGTAAACATAAGTGTAGGGTCATCCTTCACTACTATAGGCGCTGATTCCACCACTTTATGGCCTTTTTGCTCAAAAAAGTCAAGGAACTGTTGTCTTATCTCTGCTGCAGTCATTGTTTTGTCTAAAGGTGTTTTTTTACTCACGCTAATTTTTTATATTCGCAATGTTTTTATAAAGGCAGCAAAAATACAATGAGTAAAGCGAAATTTAGATTTAATCAGGAAACTCTTGAATATGAAAGAGAATCTTCAAATTATTTAAGCGTAATCGCTAAGGTATTTGGCTTTCTCTCCCTAGCAGCTGTGATAGCCGTAGCGAGTGTAATGATAGCTCTAGATGGCAATAATACCGAAGACCTACAGCACCAAGTCTCTGAATATGAAGTGCAATTAAAAATCTTGAATAATAAATCACTAGAGATGCAAACTCAACTCAATGAGTTAGCTCAAATGGATGATGACGTATACCGCGAAATTTTCGGTGCTGATCCTATCAGTGATGACCTCAGAAAAGCAGGTACGGGTGGTACAGATAAATATACCTCACTAGACCAGATCAAGAACGGTAAAGACTTCAAAAACCTGCATACCAAGCTAGATAATATGACTGCACAGTATAAAGTGCAAGAAGACTCCTACAATAAACTTATAAAAATGGCCAAAAATAAGAGCAAGATGCTTGCTTCTATTCCGGCTATACAGCCCATCCCAAATAAAAACTTACGTAGAATAGCTTCTGGATTTGGATACAGAACAGATCCTATATACAAGACCCGTAAAATGCATAAAGGCATAGACTTTACTGCTCCAAAAGGTACCAAAATATATGCTACTGGTGATGGAGTCATTCAGAAAGTAGAACACTCTCGCTGGGGATATGGCACACACATAGTAATCAATCACGGGTACGGATATTCCACCTTGTATGGTCACATGAGTAGGGCCTTAATGAAAAGAGGACAAAAAGTAACACGAGGCCAACTCATAGGATTAGTAGGCAGTACAGGTAAATCTACTGGTGCTCACCTGCACTACGAAGTACACAAAAATGGCACTGCAGTAAATCCTGTAGGATATTTCTACAACGACCTTACCAGCGATCAATACGAAGAAATACTTAAGCTTTCCTCTAATCCAAATCAGTCATTTGACTAATGGCCTTAAAAGAAGGCAAACTTTATTACCAGATCTCAGAAGTATCTACACATTTTAATGTGGCCGCGTCATTGCTACGCTATTGGGAAACAGAGTTTAATACCCTAAAACCTAAGAGAAACAGCAAAGGGACACGATTTTACACAAGTAAGGATATAGATGAAATAGGTAGAATCTATCTTCTGGTAAAGGAAAAAGGCTACACATTACAAGGAGCTAAAGAAAAAATAAAAACAGATAAACGATCGGTGGATTCTAATGTAGAAGTAGTAAGGAGACTACAAAGCATTAAAAAGTTCTTACTCCAACTAAAAGAAGAACTCTAATCCACGAGCGTTACTATATGATGGTGAAAATTTTACTCTTCATACTTTTAGGACTCACTACAGCAATAAATAGTTACGCCATCTCACCTCCGGCAAATAACGCTATATCGCTCTCCTTAGGAGGGTCATCAGCTACATACCTCAATTCCTTTTCTATAGAAAACAACGTGGCTGCATTGGCATTCTCTAAGAACGAAATATCTCTTAATGCAGCAAATAGATTTGGTTTATCTGATTACTCAAACGTGCTTTTAACTGGGAATGTATCTTCCAAACTAGCTAACATAGGGTTCTCCTATCAAATAGCACCACTGGCTCACTTGACTAGCCAGAAAGCTCAACTAGCCGTAGCTAAACAGCTCGGGAAACAGGTATCGGCAGGTATTGCTATTAATTATCATATGCTGTCGTCTACTGATGCATACTACAAGACCGCAAACTTCTTAACCTTTAACATAGGCCTATACTACGCAGTCAACAAAAAACTCAATGTAGGATTTCAAGCGTTTAATCCAACTCGTACACCTATAACAGACTCACCACTAGAAAGACTTCCTGCCAATATCCGCCTAGGATTAGATTACCTTTTAGCAGAAAACATAACACTCTATAGTGACGTACTACAAGTATCTGAAGAGAAAATAGACCTGAATGCCGGGCTAGAGATAAGTAGAGATAAGTATTCTATCAGAGGAGGGTTCGGACTGAATCAACTTGTAGCCGTTGGTTTCGGATGGAGAGCAGATAAATTACAACTTGATATCACTGGGGCATATCATAATCAACTCGGTTTTTCTCCATCACTAAACGTTGGGTATGCGTTTTAAACTTTGGATATTATTTACTTTAGTCACTTTTTTCTCTGTAGCACAAACAGAAAATGAAATCGTCAATGAATTTATAGAACGCTATATAGAGAACACTTCTGACGAAGTAGATATCCAGCAATTTGCCAGTGACTTACTCTCCTATATATATCATCCGATAGACCTAAATAAAGCCGATGCACAAGAACTCTTTGCTGCTGCATTTTTAGATGGATTTAAAGCTTTAGAGATTATAGAACACCGTAAGAAATTCGGTAATTTTATAAGCATCTACGAGCTACAAGTACTCCCATCATTTAGTATCACAGATATCCAAGAAATGCTGCCCTTTGTCTCCATAAAATCTAGCCCTATACACCTAAAAGATGCCAAAAAAATATGGCAAAATGGAAGTCATCAAATACTCAGTCTTGCAGAGCTCATTACCCCACAGCTAAAAGGTAGTCTGATATCAGACACGCTCACAGACCGCAGTAAAACCCACTATACGGGTACTTCCTTATATAACAATCTCCGCTATAGGTTTGACTATAAACGCTTTATATCTTTTGGCGTAAACATGGAGAAAGATGCTGGAGAAGCTTTTGGTGGCGATAATAATCCAGCTGGCTATGATTACTACTCATTCTATTTTGCGGCTAGAGATATAGGAAGGCTTAAAGCCTTAAATCTAGGTGACTATCAAGCTAACTTTGGTCAAGGCTTAACACTTAGTACAGGCTTGGCTTTTGGTAAATCTAGTATCATCACTAATTCTAAACGGAACTTCAATGGCTTCGGAGCATATCGCTCTTTAAGGGAAAACGCCTATTTACGCGGAGGAGCTTTAGCTCTGGAACTAGGTAATATCACTACAGGAATATTCGCATCTTATAAAAAAGTAGACGGCAATACGCTAGATGAAGAAGATAGAGATCCAGAAGCACCTATAATCACTACCAGCATACAAGAAGATGGAGGATTACACCGAACGCCCTCAGAACTAGCGGATAAGGGTGCCATCACAGATTTTCAAACTGGATTCTATGTAGATTATAAGTTACCCTTTGGGAGAATAGGGACCGTAAACTATCTCCGCAAACTAAGTGCAAGCTTAGAACCCAATGAGCAACCGTATAATCAGTTCAACTTTAGAGGAAAAGATTATTTTAAAAATGGTCTGTACTATGATTTCGTCTATAAAAATATAAATGTATACGGAGAGGTAAGTCACAGTAGTTTTGAAAATGCCATAGCTCAAGTATACGGTGCTTTGGTTAGTCTTCATAGAGCAGTAGATCTGAGTTTTGTCTATAGAAACTATGACAAAAGCTTCATCACTTTAAAGAGCAATGGTTTTGGCGAGAGCAGTAATGCTAGTAATGAAAATGGATTTTACAGTGGTTTTCAAGCCCAGTTAAGTAAACGATTTACGCTACTCGGATACTATGACCTATTTACTAGTCCGTGGTTACGCTTTGGGGCAGATGCTCCTACTAAAGGTAATGATCTCTGGACAGAGCTGCACTATAAACCAAGTAAAAAGTGGCGTACATATTATAGATACCGTACAGAAACTAAGCAGACAAAGGTATCAAGAGAGAACATCAACCGACTGACCAACATCATCACTCAGCGACACCGTCTACACCTCGACTATACCATAAGTAAAGGTATTCAATTGAGAAACAGAATAGAGCTGACCGTAGTAGAAAAGGCTGGAAAGACATCTTTTGGCAGCTTGGTTTACCAAGATGTAGTTTACAAACCCTTTGGTAGCAGTATCCAAATAAGAGGCCGCTTGGCCTATAGCAGTATACAAAAATTCGAAAATAGAATTTATAGTTTTGAGCCAGTGCCGTTGTATGATTACCCATTATTTACACACGGGTTTTCAGGACTTCGATTTGCTGCATTAATACGATATAAAATGAGAAAAGGAATAGATTTTTGGGTTAGGTATGCATATACTCAGCACGATGTCCCTCTTAATAGCTTGGACCAAAACTATACTATCGGATCGGGTATGCAAGAAATTAAAGGAAACGTAAAACAAACATTTACGCTACAAGTTAGATATAAAATTAAATAGACTCAATGACCAAACTAAGCGTAAACATAAATAAAATAGCAACCATTAGAAATGCCAGAGGTGGAGATACTCCTAATGTGCTACAGGCTGCTAAGGACTTAGAAAACTTCGGTGCGGAAGGTATAACGGTGCATCCTAGACCAGATGAGCGACACATTACTAGAGCAGATGCGTATGGACTAGCAGATGTAGTGAAAACAGAGTATAATGTAGAAGGCTATCCGAGTGAAGACTTCATACAAATGGTACTTGAGATAAAACCCACACAAGTGACACTGGTACCAGACGGACCAGATGTGATAACCAGTAATGCGGGCTGGGACTGCATTGCAAAGAAAGATTACCTCACTCCTATTATTGCTAGATTTAAAGATGCAGGAATACGCGTATCTGTATTTTTAGACCCTATAGTAGAGCAGGTAGACGCAGCACTAGGGTGTGGTGCAGATAGAATAGAGCTCTATACAGAAGCATATGCATCTAATTATCCTACAGATAAAGAAATAGCAATAGCACCCTATAAAGAAACGGCAAAACGAGCTACAGAACTGGGACTTGGCATCAATGCAGGACATGATTTAAATTTAGAGAATCTAAACTACTTCGTGACAGAGATCCCTGAGACTTTGGAAGTATCCATAGGTCACGCACTTATTTCTGACGCTCTATACTATGGGTTTAGCAATGTAGTGGGGATGTACAAGAGTAAGTTGATAGTAAGTTAATTCTTAAAAACGTTGACTACTGAATTAATATTTAGACCCGACTCTAGACATTATGAGGCACTTCATTATGGAGAGGTATATAATGAATGTAGGCAGATCAAATTTACAGACGATGAATTCAACGAATAGGTTGGTTCTTTTGAACGAGGAGAATCTAAAACCTACCTTATATCCTTTGTGAATGTATCCAGAAGTATATTGGCTATTTTCTCTTTGGTAAAATTCAAATTCAAAATATTCAGAGTAATAATACTTGCGAAGTCTACTATAATTACCAGCAATCTACAACACCGTTAGATTTTAAACTTAATAGAGGTCTTCTAACTATTAAAGTAGTATTTAGAAAAAATGGATGACTATCGTTATCCATTTCACTTATTTGTATTGTATGTTATCTATTTCTTAATTGCTCATAGACATTTTCTAGTGTTTCTGAGAGTTTAAAATAAAGTTCTGGTATTTGTTCTAGGTTGCTTTCTGATTTGGCATTCCCTTCTATAGATCTCACTACATCGTGCAGACTCTTAACACCCATCATGTCTACAGATGGTTTCATCTTATGTGCTGCAGATCGCACTTCAGGCCAGTCCTGAGTCTGCAGTCCAGCCTCTATGCGTCCTACTAATCCTGGCGTCATCTCTAAGAACATATTCACCATTTTAATTACAAAATCTTCATTGCCAGCCGCTATAGCATTTAGCTGCTCTAAGTCATATAATTTCTCGTCGCTCATTCTTCGTTTCTTTTACTAGGATTATACTAGTCGTTCTTGTAACATTCTATAAATTGTAGACTTACCTATGTCTAAGCGTTGAGCTACGTTTACTACATCATTGCTATATTTATCTAGGTAATGTTTTACTATTCTGTTCTTATACTCTTCTAGACTCATTTCATTCTGAAGAAGGGTATCTATAGACCCTGTAGAGTTAAAGGTAATGTGTTCTTCCTCTATCACTTCACCATCTGTCATGACGCAGCACAGCTCAACCACCGCTTTAAGCTCACGTATATTTCCTGGCCAAGGATACTTGAAAAGCTTGTTTTGAGCTTTGCTCGAAAGCTTTAATTTTCCCATGTCATTCTCTTCTGCATATTCGTCTATAAAGTGCTTAGCAAGCACTAATGTGTCGTTACCACGCTCACGAAGCGGAGGAAGACTGATAGGTAATCCTAAAAGACGGTAGTATAAATCCTCACGAAAATTACCCTTTCGAACCTCTTCAGCCATGTCCTTGTGTGTAGCGCTTAGTACCCTACACTTCACCTTTACCAAACCGCTACCACCTACACGAGTCAGTTCTCTTTCTTGAAGTACACGCAGTAGTTTACTTTGCATATTAATATCCATCTCACCTATCTCATCCAAAAAGATAGTACCTTCTCCCGCTTCTTCAAATTTACCAATACGGCGAGCACTTGCTCCTGTAAATGACCCTTTCTCGTGACCAAAAAGCTCTGATTCTATAAGCTCAGAGGGAATAGCCGTAATATTGACTGCTACAAATGGTTTCTTACCTCTTTGCGAATTATAATGGATAGACTTAGCTACAATCTCCTTACCAGTGCCCGTCTCTCCAGTAATGGATACTGTGATATTAGACTTTACAGCCTTCTCTATCATAGCAAATACCCTCTTCATAGAAGGACTATTACCTATGATACTGGTAGTGAAATCATACTTTTTCTTTACTTGTTGCTTAAGTTCGGATATTTCTTTTTTAAGACCTTCTTTTTCACGGATATTTTTAATTGCATTCCAAATACGGTCTTTGGTATCTTCATCTTTTACAATGTAGTCGTAAGCTCCGTCTTTGAGAAGTGCAATAGCAGTCTTAATATCCTCCTGTCCAGAGATCATCACCACTGGAATTTCAGAATTATACTCTTTTATTTTCTTGAGCACCTCTTCGCCACTCATATCCGGCAAGGAGTAATCTAGTGTAATAGCATCTGGATTTTTATCTAGATTATTAAGAAATTCTTTTGCATTGGTAAACTTAGTTACCGTAATATCTGGGTTAAGCGAAAGGTGGTACTCTAAAACTTCGCTATAGAATTCATCATCCTCGACAACGAATACGCTAAAATTATCTGACATAGTAGTTAACAGTTCATCAAATATAGTCATTATTCGCGTATTATTCTAATTTTAAGACAAAACGCGCTAAATTCCCTAAATTGGATTGAGTTCCGTCGGTCCTATTTTGAGATAATAGCTATTTAGAAAGGCTCTGCATAATGCGAAAGCATATTTTTGTACTCAAATTAAACCAAAGCCTATACTAAAAGCATGGCAAACACAGGAAAAATATCACAAATCATTGGACCAGTGGTGGACGTAAAGTTCGACCAACAAGGTTCTACATTACCAAAAATCTACAACTCACTACACGTAACCAAAGACAACGGGACTAAAGTAGTATTAGAAGTACAATCTCACCTAGGCCAAAATACCGTAAGAGCTATCTCTATGGAGTCTACAGAAGGACTTGTACGAGGAGCAATAGTGACAGATACAGGGGACCCCATAATGGTACCTATAGGAGAAGCACTAAAAGGTAGACTACTGAATGTAGTAGGAGACGCTATAGACGGGATAGACGAGTTAGATAAGACAAACGGTAGATCCATACACCAGGATCCTCCTCTATATGAGAATCTTTCTACAGCTGCAGAGCCTTTATTTACAGGCATCAAAGTAATAGACCTTATTGAGCCTTATGCTAAAGGTGGTAAAATCGGTTTATTCGGTGGTGCAGGAGTAGGTAAGACAGTACTTATCCAAGAGCTCATCAATAATATCGCAAAAGCATATGAAGGTTTATCTGTATTTGCTGGAGTAGGTGAAAGAACTCGTGAAGGAAATGACCTTCTTAGAGAGATGATAGAGTCTGGAGTAATTAGATACGGTAAGGAATTTGAAGAATCTATGGAAAAAGGTGGATGGGATCTGTCTAAAGTAGATAAAAAAGAACTTGCTCAGTCTCAAGCGACTCTCGTTTTCGGTCAAATGAATGAGCCTCCAGGGGCACGTGCTCGTGTAGCACTTACTGGTCTTTCTATAGCGGAGTACTTCCGTGATGGAGATGAAGAGTCTGGCGGAAGAGATATCCTCTTCTTCGTAGATAATATATTCAGATTTACTCAGGCAGGTTCTGAGGTATCTGCACTTCTAGGACGTATGCCGTCTGCAGTAGGTTACCAGCCTACACTCGCATCTGAAATGGGTGTGATGCAGGAGCGTATTACTTCAACTAATAGAGGATCTATTACCTCTGTACAAGCAGTATATGTGCCGGCTGACGATATTACTGACCCAGCTCCAGCTACGACATTTGCTCACCTGGATGCGACTACAGTGCTTTCTCGTAACCTAGCTTCTCTTGGTATCTACCCAGCGGTAGATCCTCTAGACTCTACGTCACGTATTCTTTCTCCAGATATAGTAGGTGCTGAGCACTACAATACTGCACAGCGAGTAAAAGAACTACTACAGCGATACAAAGAACTTCAAGATATCATAGCCATCCTAGGTATGGATGAACTCAGTGAAGAGGATAAGTTAGCTGTCTCTAGAGCTAGACGTGTACAGCGTTTTCTTTCTCAGCCATTTCACGTAGCTGAGCAGTTTACCGGTCTTAAAGGTTGCTTAGTAGATATACAAGATACTATTAAAGGTTTTAATATGATTATGGATGGTGAAGTGGATGAATATCCAGAAGCAGCATTCAACCTTGTGGGCGGTATAGAGGAAGCAATAGAAAAGGGTAAGAAAATGATAGCTGAAGCTAACGCATAATGATAGTAGAAGTAATAACACCAGATAAGGTGCTATTCTCTGGCGAAGCGGTTTCAGTGAAACTGCCCGGCAGTGGCGGCTCTTTTGAAGCATTGGCTAATCACGCTCCGCTCATATCTAGTTTAGATAGGGGTAAAGTAGTGGTGCGTACAAACTCCGGTGAGGAGATATTCGATATCTCTGGAGGAATAGTAGAAATATTAAATAACAAAGTAGTAGTACTAGCCTAAAACTAGACTTCACTCTAACGTACTAAAAGCCTCCGATGAGATCTCATCGGAGGCTTTTTTAGTTTGCAGCGTATAATGGACTTGTCAAGTGAATAACAAAAAGAAAAACATTCAGAACTAGTAACTGCAAACAGATGCCAATACTAGCACATTAGACATTAATACTACTGCAATACCTGAAATCAACTTCGCTTTAATATCCTCTTAAATCGAAGACTCACCACACCTAATAATGCTTCTTTGATAATACCACCATTCATCTTACTCACTCCCTCAGTTCGGTCTGTGAAAATAATCGGAATCTCTTTGATGGCAAATCCGAGCTTATGAACAGTATACTTCATCTCTATTTGGAAAGCATACCCTTTAAATCTAATTTTATCTAAGTCTATAGTCTCCAGTAGCTTACGAGAATACCCTACGAAACCTGCAGTGGCATCTGATAACATCATACGTGTAAAGAAACGCACGTATGCCGACGCAAAGTAACTTAGTAGCACCCGGCTCATTGGCCAGTTTACCACATTTACTACATTGCCTACATATCTAGACCCTACCACTAGATCACACGCACCACTCTGTAGCTCTGCATACAGTCGAACTAAATCTTTGGGATTATGCGAGAAGTCACAGTCCATTTCAAAAATATACGCATACTCTCTCTCTAAGCACCACTTAAATCCTGCGATATAGGCTCCGCCTAGTCCATTCTTTTTTCCATTCTCTAATAAATGTATCCGCGAATGTGAGGCCTGAGCAGCCTTCACTAAATCACCTGTACCATCTGGAGAGTTATCATCTACTACTAATACATCAAAAGCCTCAGAAAGAGACATGACTGTATCTAACATACGAGCTATATTTTCCTTCTCGTTATACGTAGGTATAATTACTATTGGGTTCACTTTTTATAGCTATTAGATACTAGACAATTAGGTAAAATACCCAAACAATTTTAGTTTTCACTCTGTGAATTATGGTTTACTAATAATATTAAGACTACTATTATTAAGGAATGGTTGTCTACGAATTTGCTTTTTTATGATCAGCAAGAAACTGAGCAAGACCTATATCCGTTAATGGATGTTTTAATAATCCTAAAATAGAGCTAAGTGGACACGTCACTACATCTGCGCCTGCTTCAGCAGCTCGCACTATGTGCAAGGGAGTACGTATAGATGCTGCCAGTATTTCTGTCTGATATCCCTGAATAGTATATATATCTGCTATCTGAGCTATAAGCTCTATTCCATCCCAGTTCATATCATCTATTCTCCCTATGAATGGAGATAGATATGTAGCACCCGCCTTAGCTGCTAGTATAGCTTGGCCTGCAGAGAATATCAATGTACAGTTAGTGCGTATATCGTGATCTGTAAACCATCTTATAGCTTTCACACCGTCCCTAGTCATAGGGACTTTTACCACTATATTTTCGTGAATATCAGCAAGGGATTTCCCCTCCTTTATCATTCCCTCAAAATCTGTAGCGATTACCTCAGCACTGATATCACCATCTACTAAATCACAGATAGCCTTATAATGTGCCAACACATTTGCCTCTCCTATGATACCTTCTTTAGCCATCAGTGATGGATTAGTGGTCACCCCATCTAAGATCCCAAGGTCTTGTGCTTCTTTTATCTGCTCTAGATTAGCTGTGTCTACAAAAAATTTCATTGATTTACAAATTGCTTTAGCTGCAAATATGGGGCATTCTAAGAAATGAAATGTAAAAATTAGGGAATTTAGATAAAAAAAAGGCTGACATCATACCGCTACGACCTTTTACCCTTGCTGCATTCCTGCCCTGGGGGAGTTAAAAGGGAGCTGGTTATGTCAGCCGGGTGCAAATGTAATTACACTATTTTTATAAGCAACATTTAATACTTCTTTTATTGAAAGTGATTTAGCTCTTACAAAACTTAAAATAAATGCCCTGAAAAATCACTACGTTTGAGGCGAGCAAATATGAACCCACAAGAACTAGAATTAAATAAAAATGAAGATGCTAATAAGATGCTCTGGAATGATTACCAGAAATTAGCAAAGAAAATACACCTAGGTGGTGGCGAAAAATCTCAAGCAAAGCAGCGAGCTAAAGGAAAGCTAACCGCCAGAGAGCGTGTAGACTACCTAAAGGATAAAGATGCTAACTTCTTAGAAATAGGTACATTCGTAGGACATGAGATGTACCCAGAACATGGCGGATGTCCTGCAGGTGGTGTCGTGGGAGGGATAACTCAGGTAGCAGGTCGCACCTGCTTAGTGGTAGCCAATGATGCCACCGTAAAAGCTGGGGCATGGTTCCCAATTACTGGAAAAAAGAATCTTCGTTTTCAAGAAATAGCGTTAGAGAATAATCTTCCGATTATATACTTAGTAGATAGTGCAGGTGTATTCCTCCCTATGCAGGATGAAATTTTTCCAGATAAGGAACATTTTGGTAGAATATTTAGAAATAATGCCATACTCAGTAGCAGAGGAATACCACAAATAGCAGCCGTAATGGGTAGCTGCGTAGCAGGTGGTGCATACCTTCCCATAATGAGTGATGAAGCACTGATAGTAGATAAGACAGGAAGCATATTCCTAGCAGGAAGCTACCTCGTGAAAGCAGCTATAGGTGAGTCTATCGGCAACGAAGAGCTGGGAGGATCAGTAGCTCAGACAGACCTTTCTGGTGTCATAGACGACCGTTTCCCAGATGATAAGTCTTGTCTGGATCGCATCAAATTTTTAATGGACAAAATGGGTGAATTCCCTAAGGCTGGATTTAATAGAAATACTCCTACTCTGCCTAAACATAAGCTAGAAGAAGTATACAGTATTCTACCCCGAGAAAGGTCTAAGCCCTATGAGAGCTTGGAGCTTATAAAGCGACTAGTAGATAACTCCGAGTTCGAACAATACAAAGAAACCTATGGCAAAACGATCCTCTGCGGATATGCACGCATAGATGGATGGGCTGTAGGCATAGTAGCTAATAATCGTGAGTTAGTTAAGAGTCAAAAAGGTGAAATGCAGTTTGGCGGAGTAATCTACTCAGACAGTGCAGATAAATCTGCTCGATTTATAATGAACTGTAACCAAAAGAAGATTCCTCTCGTATTCTTACAAGACGTCACTGGTTTTATGGTAGGAAGCAGAAGTGAGCAAGGCGGAATCATAAAAGATGGAGCCAAAATGGTCAATGCTATGAGTAATAGCACCGTACCTAAATTTACAATAATAGTAGGTAACAGCTACGGAGCAGGAAACTATGCTATGTGCGGCAAGGCCTATGACCCACGACTAATAGTAGCGTGGCCAAGTGCTAAAATAGCGGTAATGGGTGGTGAGCAAGCTGCCAAAGTATTACTGCAAATAGAAAAAGCTTCATTGGCTAAAAAAGGGGAAGAAATAACAGCCGAAAGAGAGAAAGAACTCTTGGACGAAATCATTAAAAAATACAATAAACAAACTACACCTGAGTACGCAGCGTCTCGCCTATGGGTAGATGAGATAATAAATCCTGTGGACACACGTAAATGGATAAGTACCGGAATAGAAATAGCCAATAATGCACCTGTAGAAAAGTACAATGTGGGCGTAATCCAAACATAAAATAAAACTATGAAACAATACATCATACTGGCTGCACTAGCCGTAGCATCACTAGTAGCCAAAGCACAAGAACCCATCAACACACTGTGGCACCTAGAGCCAAATAACAAAAAAGGAAACTCAGGAATAGGCTTAGCTGAAGCTCAGGAAATGGTGAAAGGCAAAAGTGCTACTACCGTAGTAGTGGCAATAGCGGATGCAGGTGTAGACATCTATCATCCAGATCTGAAAACTATGCTCTGGACCAATACTGGCGAAATAGCTGACAACGGTATAGACGATGATGAAAACGGATACGTGGATGATATAAATGGATGGAACTTCTTGGGCGAAACCACCTATGACAATATGGAGCTGACTAGAGAGTATGCCAGACTCAATGCTATCTATGAGCTAAAGGACATAGATCAGACTGAAAACCAAGAAGAATACGTAAGGTATCAGACCCTAAAAGAAGCCTACTTGAGCGAAAGTCAAGAGGCGAAATTTTACTTTGAGATATTCGAACAAGTGAAGGTAGGTATGGAACTCCTAGAAAAAGAGTACGGATCTAGTCCTACCAAAGGTCAACTAGCAAACCATAAGAGCAAAAGCAGAAGTGAGCAGATCACTACTCAAATACTTCAGGGAATAATTAAAGACAGTAAAGAGCTTGACTATGCTGCAGTGAAAAAAGAGATGGAAGGAGCTTATGAACAATATGATTTCATGTATAATTATGGATTTAATGTGGCTTTTAATCCCAGAACTGAAAAAGTAGGTGATGACTACAGCAACTCAAACGAGCAAGGATATGGAAATAACAACGTGTACTACGGTGAAGAGTTTTCAGAGCATGGTACTCACGTAGCGGGTATAGTAGCTGCTGATGCTAGCAATGATTTCGGTACTAAGGGAATATGCCAAAGCTGTAAGATCATGAGTATACGCAACGTTCCGCAAGGAGACGAGCGAGATAAAGACGTAGCAAATGGTATCCGATATGCCGTAGACAATGGAGCTAAAATAGTCAATATGAGTTTTGGTAAGAGCTATGCTCAAAATACGGAGGTAGTGAAAGAAGCCATACGGTACGCAGAAAGTAAAAATGTACTTTTAATACACGCAGCTGGAAATGATGGTAAAAACAATGACAACTCCGAAAACTACCCCAATGACTTCAACGGTGAGTTTAATAACTGGATAGAAGTAGGAGCGAGCAGTTGGCAAAAGAAGCCGAAAGCACTTGCAGACTTTTCTAATTACGGAGCAGCAGAAGTAGACCTGTTTGCACCAGGAGTAGCCATATACAGTACTACCCCAGAAAATCAATATGAAGCCTTTGACGGTACGAGCATGGCTAGCCCAGTAGTCTCTGGTGTAGCTGCATTTATATGGAGCTACTATCCTAGCCTCACTGCTGTAGAACTAAAGAAAATACTACTGGATAGTGCTATTCCAATACCCGGACGAAATCGTATACCAGGAGCTAGCAAAAAGCACCTTTTCTCCAGAATCCCAAGAACATGTGTATCTGAAATCTCTAAAACTGGAGGGCAGGTCAACCTACCTGCGGCACTTAGACTAGCGGAAGAAAGAACTAACAAGTAAAATCTTTAAAAAACTATATATACTAAAGGCCAGTGCGAATATTTGCACTGGCCTTTTTAGTATCCGAAAGAGTTTACTTTGTACTATTCATGAGCAATCCAAATATAGTAATCACAGTAGTCTTGGCCGTAATCTATAGCTGTACTCCATCGAAAGTAACTGTAGACCAAATTATACTCGCAGATAAAATCTACATCTGTGACTCTTCCTTTCAGACTGCCGAGGCAATAGCTATCAGAGATGGCAAGGTAGTTTCCTTTGGCACCAAAGAAGAAATCACTAACACATATGAAGGTCCGCTCACTAGCTACCAAGGGATAATGTACCCAGGACTCATAGATGCCCACTCCCACTTCTACGGCTATGGCCTTACACTGAGCAAAGTAGACCTCAGAGAAACCTATAGTCTTGACCAAATCACAGAAAAAACAGTTGCCTTCAGCAAGGAAAGTAAAGAATATTGGATCACGGGACGTGGATGGGATCAGACAGAATGGACACAAGAAGGTACGCTTACCAATAGTGGACTTAGTGCCCATTTTCCCGATAGACCCGTATTCATAAAACGCATAGACGGCCACGCAGGATTAGCAAATACAAAAGCTCTAGCACTAGCAGGAATAGACCTAAATACTACAATAAGCGGTGGTGAGATAGAGGTGAAAAATGGTAGGCTCACTGGTATACTTACCGATAACGCTATGACTCTGATAGATGATATCATCCCTGCACCGTCTCGTGCATTAGAAATAAATGCGCTACTTAAAGCTCAAAAAAACTGCTTAGCTGCTGGACTTGCCGCAGTGACAGATGCAGGTCTTAATCTTAAGACTATTTTGCTCATAGATAGCCTACAACGGACGGGAGACCTAACCATACGTGTATATGCTATGGCAAATCCCAATGAAGAAAACTTCCAATACTTCGAAAAGAATGGAGCACTAAGCACCGACAGACTTCAAGTATCCTCATTTAAAATATATGCAGACGGAGCCTTAGGATCCCGAGGAGCTAAACTAAAGCAGCCTTACTGTGACCACGGAAATCATACAGGAGTTTGGGTGACAGAACCAGAGCAGATAGACGCTCTTTGTAAGCGAATCTTAGCTCTAAATTTTCAGGCAAACACACACTGTATAGGTGATAGTGCCAATAGGCTAGTACTGGACACCTATGGCCGCTACTTGAAAACCAGTAACGATAAAAGATGGAGAATAGAGCATGCTCAAGTAGTCACGCCAAGAGATAGAGCACTCTTTACTAAGTACAGCATATTGCCAAGTGTGCAGCCTACCCACGCTACCAGTGATATGAACTGGGCTCCACAGAGACTCGGTACTGAGCGGATGGAAGGGGCATACGCTTATAAAAGTTTACTCGCTCTGAATGGATATTTGCCTTTAGGTACAGATTTCCCCGTAGAGGACATTTCTCCTTTGAATACCTACTTCTCTGCTGTGCACCGTCAAGATGCTCATAAGAAGCCCAATGGAGGCTTTTTAATGGACGAAGCTCTTACTCCAGAGCAGGCATTGCTAGGTATGACGCTATGGGCTGCTATGGCGAATAGAATGGATGATAAGCTCGGTAGCTTAGAAAAAGGGAAACTAGCAGATTATGTCATCTTAGATACAGACATAATTTTGGAAAAGCATATGCTAAAAGCAAAGGTAATAACTACCCACTTAGCGAATTAACAGTCTAGCACTACTAATACCAAAATAGCTTTCAATTGCCGCATATAAATCGTTTTTCACTCGATTTCTATTCGTTAAAAAACACATGTCCGCCTATGGAGGAATACCATACCCTTCGATGAACTCAGGGTGACAAGTATTGTGATTTTTCGCCTTTACAAACCTTCGATAAACTCAATTTATTTATTCGACACTTAAAAACTAAATTGGTATTACCACCCGCTGAGCTAACATAAAAATGGACGAAAGCAATGCAAAAGCACACCTTACCGTCCATCCTATTTTTTTTAAGGATACCCGTACATTTCAGATATCCTTTTTAACAATTATTATCTTTCGTCCATTGGCACAAAGTCTCTGACCACGGGACCGGTATAGATTTGTCTTGGTCTACCTATAGGCTGCTTATCTTCCATCATCTCCTTCCACTGTGCTATCCATCCTGGTAAGCGTCCTAGTGCGAAAAGAACGGTGAACATCTCTACTGGGAATCCCATAGCTCTGTATATGATACCAGAGTAAAAATCTACATTAGGAAACAGCTTACGTTCTATGAAATAAGGATCTGATAACACAGCTTCTTCTAGCTTCTTAGCGATAGCAAGCGTAGGATCATTTACTCCTAATTTTTCAAGTACTTCATCTGCTGATTTTTTGATTATTCTAGCTCTCGGGTCGAAGTTTTTATATACTCTATGACCAAAGCCCATTAATCTGAATGGATCATTTTTATCTTTTGCCTTGTCCAGGTACTTCTGAGCATTACCGCCATCTGCTTGTATAGCTTCTAGCATTTCTATTACTTTCTGATTAGCACCACCATGAAGTGGGCCCCATAGTGCTGCTACTCCAGCAGCTACACTTGCATATAGATTAGCATGAGATGACCCTACTAATCTTACCGTAGATGCAGAGCAGTTTTGCTCGTGATCCGCATGAAGAATCATAAGCTTATTCATAGCTTTTACGAGTATAGGATCAATCTCGTAATCTTCAGTAACATGCTTGAACGTCATATTCAAGTAGTTCTCTACATACGTTAAGTTATTTTGAGGATAGATGAGTGGATGACCAATTTTATTCTTAGATATCATAGCACAGATAGTAGGCATCTTAGCTAATAATCTAGTAATTGTTCTCATTTTAGCTTCTTCCCCTGCATTAGGATTTAGACTCTCTGGATAAAACGAAGACAGTGACGATATCATAGCTATTAGCTGACCCATAGGGTGACTGCCTGTAGGCCAAGCATCAAATATATTTTGAATATCACTATTTACAAGTGTATGTCTTCTTATCTCATTATCCCACTTAGCGTACTCATCTTTAGTCGGCAAATCCCCATGTATGAGTAGGTAAGCTATTTCTAAAAACTCTGCTTTTTCTGCAAGTTCCTCTATAGAATAACCTCTGTGTCTTAGTATTCCTTTCTCACCATCTAGATAGGTGATAGCACTCGTAGTACTTCCAGTATTTTTATAACCAAAATCTAAAGTAACAGCTCCAGTAGCTCCACGCAGGTTACTAATATCGATACCTACTTCATTTTCTGTACCTATGATAATTGGCAATTCTGTTTCCTTGCCCTGGATATTAATTTTAGCTGTTTCTGACATTACTTTTAATATGATTTTTAATTGAGTTGAACTTCGCAAATTTATCGCTTTGACCCTAATTATAAAAGGTAAACAACGATTATTTCAACTGCTTTTTATTACATTCATTTTAAATTATTCGTCTGAGCACTTATTATACCGCATATCTACCATCACAATATTGCACTTTAGACCAATTTTAGTGAAAATATACTTGATTTCCTTTTAAATACAGTTGATTTGTCTAAAACATAAACTGAACGTCAAATACAACATGTCAGAAGATATAGTAGATATACTGGAAAGGTTAAATAGCAAAGCTGCTTTAAAGCAGCACGTATACCGCAATACACTCACTACATTTAACGAACTCAAAAAATGTGCTAAGGAAATAGCCGAGCACTTGACTCCTCAAGTGATTGAAAAAGACGAAAACCTAGAAGTGGAGTTAATAGAAGTAGGTGATTTTGAGTTTCACCTGAAATTTAGCGGCGATACCATCTCATTTATAATGCATACTAATGTATTCAGTTTTCCTCCAGAGCATCAAGTAAGTAAAGACGACTATGTACTCGAAGCTCCTACTCGAGGCTATTGTGGAATGATACAAGCATATAACTTTCTATCAGATTCTATTAAATATCAAAGACTTGCAGATGTAGGATACTTACTTGCTCGTTTATTTATAAATTCTGAAGGGCACTTCTACGTAGACGGACAGCGTCAGCTAGATTTCTTATATAAAGATTTTGCAAAACAAGAAATAGAAACAGAGGCTATCATAAAAATCATAGAACAAACGATGCTCTATGCTCTAGATTTTGACCTCTATGTACCTCCTATCGAATCTATAAGTGAGATCACACTTCAACAAAAACAAATGTTTAACAATGCAGGCGGATTTGCTACAGGCAAACGATTGGGTTTTAATAAAGAGTAAAGTTGATAATAGAATGACTGTTTAATAAAACAGGTGAGTAACTCAGTAAGGATATCCTATTGTTGACCATTTTTCTCCATCCACTCTACTCCATTTGCAGTAGCCTTAAATGAGCTTTCTCGCATCTTATCGCTATCGTATATCCAAGACATGCTGTTCTGCTCATTAGCTGCTATAAGTAATTTATAATGAAGGAGATTTTTGACAGCATCTCCTATAACACTGACCTTAGTCTCAGTGAGCACCTCTTCTACTATACTTTCAAAAGCCTCTGGGAAGATACACAACTGTAGTATCTCGGCTTCCAACTCGGGAAGCTCTATTGGCGTAATTTTCTTTCTTTCCATTTATAACTTAGTACTTGAGACAGTGGCGGTATTATCGCCATATAGAGTAGGTGAAACGGCTGCCCAAGTAGAATGTTTGTAAACCAAAAATCTCTATTAAAAAACGGGGCAAATCTGCCATAAAATCTATCTTCTGCTAGCACCTTAAGTAACACTAAAAAAACACCTGCTGTGATTCCCACAGCCGAAAAAGACACTAGTGAAACAAGCACAAGCACATTATACATCCATACACCAGTAAGTATCCAGGTGTTTTGTTTGATATCATAGTCTCCGTTTTTACTCGCCCATCTAAGTCGCTGATGCCAAAAAGAAGAAAAACTACTAGGACCATTAGTCCTCACTATGGCTTCTTTATTCTTAACAAATAAGATACTATCTACATCTTTTAGATAGGCACTTTGCAATAAAAATACATCATCCCCACTGGCCTTACTATCATTGAGATCTGCAACCGAAACCAAACTCCTTCGATACCCTAAGTTAGCAGCATTGCAAATCATAGGCTTGCCCCATTGTATGTGTGCCGCCCCTATGGCTATTAAAGCCTCAAAATCCAAGGCGACTATCCGCTTCCAAAAGTTAGCAGATTGATGAAACTGCACTGGACCACAAGCTAGATTAATAGATGGATTATGAAATACAGTGAGCATAGCTCTTAGCCAGTGAACAGGAAGTATACAGTCCGCATCTGTCTGGAGTATAATATCACTAGTGCACTGCTGCCATCCTAGCCGTATGGCAGCTTTCTTACCGAAATCTTCTGTTTGATGTATTAATCGGATATCTAACTCACCCTTATACGTTTCTATAAGCTGCTCCCCACCGTCTGTAGAGTGATCATTTATAAATAAAACTTGTACGCTGTGCTCTTTACTCTCTAAACGTTCTAAAGAATCTACTAACGTGAGCAGATTCATCGCTTCGTTTCTAAATGGAATCAAAATAGTAACACTAAAACTTTGCGTATTACAATCTGCTGATTCTGCTACATCAGACCATAGCTCACCATATTTATTCAGTAAACTATAATAGGCTATTCCGGCTGCTAACACTATGACGATATAGACTATCATCTCTGACGTATAGTACTGATAAGTAAATAAACCGTGCCAAATAAACCCGGTAAAATAAGGTTAATAAACCAAAGGCTTGTAACTGCTTGCAGAATAGGTGCATCAAGTAAAAAACTACCAAATAACAACTGAGATACCACTACCCTCACACCTACATCTGAAATAGCCGGCACGGGCACTAAACTCTGCATCAAATATGCTGCAGGAACGAGTAGTAGAGCTTCTATGGGCAGTGCAAAATCAGAGAATAATTGCAGGAGAAGATAAAACTGTATGGCAAATGCTAAATAACGAATAAATGCTATCTGTACTACCACAAGATAAAGCTTACGGTCATACTTTCTTACCATATTCAGTGTATCAGCTACCTTCTTCGGCACGTATTTTTTGATTAAACGCAGCACATCTTTAATGTAGTAGAGTACTAAGATAATCACACACATAAAGACCATTACAGATAATAGTTTACCATTCTCAGAAAACAGGTCAGCACCAAAATCTGTACATAGCAATATCCCTCCTATACTTAACAAACCTAGAGAATAGGTCATCATTACTTGAGCTAAATTACCAGCTACAGTGGCAATCACTACTTTTATGGGATTGAGTCCCTTCAGCAATAACCCTCTTCCTATATACTCGCCTGTACGTGCTGGAGTGAAATTACTGATGGCCATTCCGCCTAGAATAATTAAAAATGATTTGAAGTTAGATAAATGAGCCTCTCCCGCTATAAGCAGTTTAAACTTTTGGGCCTCAGCATTCCAATTTACAAAAGCTAAGATTACTATTAGTAAAAACAGTATCGGTTTTTTTTGAATACCAACACTTATGCCGGCTAACAAGTTAGCATCTAACCCAACTATCTGCTGAAAGAAAAAGTATAGTGACAGAGCACTGAAAACCCATTTTAGCCATGGGTAAAATCGTTTATAGCCTACTGATGTTTTATTTTGGCTCACGTGTGTATTATCTTAGGGATGCTATGGAGTACCTTTGTGCTAATAGTGGCGGAATATAACAATTACGATAAGATAATACTGGGAATAGACCCAGGCACTAATATAGCAGGATACGGGATTATAGGCATCATTAAGAACGACATGAGTCTAATTAGTATGGGCATATTTGATCTTCGTAAAGAAAAGGACTATGCGAGTAAACTCAAGTCTATCTTCGAAAAATGCACTCAATTAATGGACACTTACCTACCAGACGAAGTAGCACTGGAAGCTCCTTTTATGGGTAAAAACCCCCAAAGTATGCTGAAACTAGGTAGGGCACAAGGAGTAAGTATGGCCGCTGCACTTAATCGCAATATCCCTGTTTTCGAATACGCACCAAAACGTATAAAACAAAGTGTAACTGGCAAAGGAACAGCAAGCAAGGAGCAAGTCGCAGGAATGGTAATGTCTCTGCTCAAACTAAAGACTAATCACAGTAAGTTAGACGCTACAGATGCTGTAGCTGTGGCCATCTGTCATCATTTCATGTATAAACCCGGAATGATCCAACCCACAGAGAGTTATGGTAGTTGGAGCAGTTTCATAGCTAAGAACCCAGACAAACTAAAGTAATTTAACTTTTAGTATATGCTTCTGCTATCTGAGAAGCAAGCTCTTTCATTCGCTCTTCTGGCACTACTATCTTAGGACTCGCAAAATTAATATCAGCTACGCTCTCTATGGGGACCAAGTGAATGTGAGTATGTGGCACTTCTAGACCTATCACGGCTATTCCTATACGCTTACACGGCACCACTGACTCTACAGCCTTAGCTACTTTTTTAGCAAACACATTTAGCTCTGCTAGCGTATCATCCTCCAGATCAAATATATAATCCACAGGCTTTTTAGGTATAACCAAGGTATGTCCCTCTTTCAGAGGAAACACATCCAGAAACGCTAAAAAATCGTCCGTTTCTGCTACTTTGTAGCTTGGTATTTCACCTGATACTACTTTCTCAAAAATGGTCATTAGATACTTACTTCTAGTACCTCAAACTCTATAATACCTGCTGGCACTTGTATGGCAGCTATCTCACCTACCTTCTTTCCCATTAGTCCTTCAGCTATTGGTGATTTTACAGATATCTTACCTTCTTTGAGGTTAGCTTCACTCTCACCTACTATGAAATACGTTACTTCTTTATTGGTTTTCTTATTGAGTAAGCGTGCTTTCGTTTGTATATTTACTCTACTCAGGTCCACATCCTTTGGATCTATGACTCTAGAGTCAGCTCGAGTATTCTTTAGCTTAGAAATTTTCATCTCTAATAACCCTTGAGCCTCTTTAGCTGCGTCATACTCAGCATTTTCAGATAAATCACCTTTATCTCTGGCATCGGCTATTTGACCTGTTATTCGCTTTCGCTCTACCTTCTCTAAGTGAGCTATATTTGCATTCAGATCGTCATACCCTTTTTGTGATATATAGTTTATTGACATATTCTCCTTCTATTTCTATAAAACAACAATGTTGTATCTCGAAAATGAGATACAACATTGTAAATTAATACTCTTCGTGTATATACAGGAAATTACTCTCCTATGCTAAGTCTTACACCAAAACTATGTGACCCTCCGAATGGATTAGAATGACGGTAAGAATAATCTAAACCGAAGGTAGTTTCTGAATCCTTACTTACAGGAACTTCAAAGGTAAAACCACCCATCACACCTGTGAATGCATTAGTTCTCGTCTCATATGAAGTAATCCCATCTTCATAAGCATAAGCTGCTCTTACCATAAAGAGTGTCTTATAACCATACTCACCTCCTAAAGTGAATTGGTTTTTAGAAAATGCATTATTGGTAAACGTAAATGCAGGAGTCATTCTATGATTATACGTCTCGTTATTTTTATCTAATCGGATATCATATGAAGCACCTATATTCATAAGCGTAGGTAGATTAAACTTAGCTGCACGCTGATTTACAGTATACTCAATCTCCGTCTCTGGGTTACTGAGCTTGGTAGACAAACCATCTCCGCTGTATCTAGCGTCAGGACCAATATTCTTTAGAGATATACCAAACTTAACATCATTATTTTTGATTTTTTCATCACTTTTGAGAGTAGTGATATACTGGATACCGGCATCTATACCTAAACCTTGTGCTTTAGCATTAGTGATAGACTCAGAAAATACTTTAAACCCGATACCACCTGATATTTCCTGTGTAAATCGCTTAGAATAGGCTACGGTAATATTGGTAAATCTCGGCTTGTATGTACCTATCCCTCCATCTGGCTGTTCAGTAGTAGTAATAGGAATCTCTCCTATGTCATAACTCATTATACTTACACCTAGAGCACCACTGCCTCCTATGCTTTGAGCAAACCCAAAAGTATTGATATTGATATCACTACCCATCAGCCAAGCAGTACGAGAGAAAATAATCTCCGTATTGTCTGTTCGAGCTAATCCACCTATGTTATTATAGATTCCTTCTAGTCCAGACACACTACTCATAGCAGCCCATCCCCATCCCGAACTTCTCCCAAATCCATTGATATTTAGCTGTGTAGCACCTGCTTGCCCTATTCTATCCGGATTTCCGGCAAACAAAGCAGCACTTGCTGATACTAGTATCGATAATATTATTAATTTCTTCATTGATTTTTTTAATTTATCTAATTCCTATTTAGAAAGAGTCAAGGTCCAGTTCTCTCATTATTCCCATCCATTTCAAGATCTTCTCACCCAACTCTCCAGCATCGATATGAATAATATACAGACCACTAGCTATGGGCACACTCGCATTATTTTTCAGGTTCCAAATCACCTCTGTAGACTCATCATCCTTATTAATACGTCTAACTAATGACCCATCTAAGGTATAGATGGATATATCACACTTAGGTGGCAGATTTCTAATTTTTACTGCATTGTCAATGGCACTTCCCTCATACCCAGAGAATGCGTAGTACGGATTTGGTGTCATAATAGCTAAGTCTAAAGCTGCTTTGCCATTTTCTACATTGATATCATTGTATATATCTTGAGTACCGAACTTAAACTTTGGACGACCTCCGTTTTCAGATTGATTTGTTGTACCATACGTCTGAGATACTCTTAATCTCATCTTTACCTCATTAGGTGGAACTGGAATACCATCCGCATTTTCTATCATACTCTTACCTGATTCCATATATGTAGGTATGATCCAATCACAGTTTTGAAAAATTGCTCTTAAATTATTCGGTCTGTTAGCAGGGGTCATAGTGCTCAGCAGATCATAATATGCATTCCCCTCATCATAAATAGGTAATTTAGGATGAATTCCTGCTGTTAGACCTTGATGAGAACCCATCACGTATATGAAATGCCTTCCACCGAATTGGGTATAATTGCCACTTATTATACCTGCATTGTCAGTAGGATTCCACTTCATGTCATTTCCGTTTTCACTTCTTTGATATGAATCTTCACCTATGATAATATTTAGTCTCTCTCCTGTACTTACGTTGATAGCATATCCTGGGAATATAGAACGTCCTGCCGGCAAATCTTGGCCTTTATAATTTAACGTCCCTTTCCTCATATCAAATTTCTCAGCACCTCCCTCATTAAGTCCAGGATCTTCTCCCATTTCTAGGATCACGCACTTGGACCACTTAGTCTCATCTGGTGTAATTACGATGTCTACACTACTTAGGTTATTCAGCCCAATACCAGCTAAACCAGCATATCCAAATGTCATAGGCTGCACATTGATAGCTGGTCTTCCAGACGAATTACTCCTTTGTGTATTAGAGACTAGTCTAGCAGGAGCTATACGCCCATCCCAAATCCTTTCATATACTCCATTTCTGTCTAGAGGTTGAGTTCCTCCATATCTTGTAGTACCGTAATCATGCCACGATGGATCATCATAATTATCCCCCTGACCTGTAACCCCAGATCGTATCCAGTCAAATGCCCCAAACTCAAGTGCCGTGGTAGCGTCATTATCTCTTACAGCTGTAAGCCACTCATTACTTGGATCTGAGAATGTCACAGTCCAGTTAACGAGTCCATTATCATCATATCTTCCCGGTTCTCTACCTGGCTCCGCTACCTGATTAATAGTCACTGCAAATCCCCAATCCAGTATTTTCTTACCCGTAGTAGATTCTAAAATAACTTGCTCATTTTCATAGTTTAAGGTAGTATCTGCATATACTGTATCATTTAGTGTGCCTTCATTGACTTTAACCAATATCCACATGGTACTATCTGCAAATAAACTATCCTCGTCATTTCCAGTATTAGCGGTAAAATTCTTTTGTACTAAGGAGAGCTCAAAGTCACCTAAAGGAACTTTTAAAGGATCAATCACCTTAATATTGACAGGTCCCATTCCATTTTCGTACTTTGTATTTAAGAGGCTATTATTTGTCATTATAGCAGTTACAGATTCTTGTGTAAGTTCTAATTCATTGTTAGCATTTCCCTTACCAGAGACTCTCACTATCTCTGGACCGTCACCGTAGAAGGAAGGTACACTAGAACCCCCAAACTTAGGCTCTAATTTATGTGGCATTGCTGAAAATTTCTTCACTTTACGCCCTTCCAGATAAAGCTTACGTGCTCCACCATCCGCTGCAGCATAAGATAATAATATGTAATTATACACCTTAGAGTTTACTAGTGTCTTGTTTGATCCTGTAGCAAACTGATCCTCCGTTATTCTAACCGTATGACTTAGACCTTCATTTGCCGCTCGTACTCTTAATTTAAGCACATCCGCATCTACATCTACATCATACTCATTTTCAAATAGGTCTTCAAAGTCATCTACTACATCACATTGGTAAATCTCTCTAGCTCTAGACTGATTATCTAATTCTGATAAACTAACAGAGGCACTTTTTAACTGGAATACTCTGTACCCTTGAAATTCATATTTTCTTACTACTCCATTTTCGTTTAAGTTTTCACTGTAAAGCTCTACTTGTTCAGTACCGGTATTACCAAATGAAAGTACAATTTGTCTGTCTTGCTCGTGTACCTCTACCTCTGGGGCATCTGGACCATCTACAAGGTCAAAACACTGATCAAAAAGGATCTGGGCTTTTCTACTGGCTTGCTTAAGAAGCAAAAGAGATCCGTCAGCACCACCAAAGTTTGTACGCGCCCACACTACTCCTACTGTTAATCGCTGAGTAGCACCAGGCTTAAGCTCGAATGGTCCTGAAGACTGTATAAACCTTCTATCTGCAGGCTGATTACCTGCTTGTCTCTCATTCCAATTTTTATTGGAATGAGCAGGATCTGTATCAAATGGAAACATATAATCTGCAGGAGTTCCATCCGTACCGGTAATACCGTCTCCACCAAACTGAATGTCAGTACCTGTTCTCCATTTACCGCGTAGGTAATTATAAAAATCTGTAGCTAATCCAGGGTTTCCGTTTATACTGTTAGTGTTATTATTATAATAGACAAATTTTGACATCCCAAGTTCAATACTGCTATCAATACCGTTTATTACGGTATCTACACTTGGTCCTTCGAAGAAGTCTACACCTACAGACGGTGGATTAAGTCCATACCCAAGCACTCCTTCATCATTATCATCACCATTATAACAAAAGCCTAACGAAAGGCCTACATCACAACCTACATAGTCATCAGCATAGTTTCCTAAATCAGCATCTACCCACTGGCCAAAGTATGTATTGTCTAGCTTAAGCGTCGATCTATTTATAATTCGTGTACTGTAAAATGACATGTCATTGATCTCATCGTTAGTCGCAAAAGCAAATGCCGTAGTTTGCATCTCTACACCTATTGGATCTCCCTGAGTCTCAGAGTGGATATTCCCTCTATCATTATAAATCCACCAAAGCATTTGATCTGGTTGATCTTCTGGGTTATTAGCTATTGCCACACCCTTACATTTATCTTGAAGCACTGGATAATCTCCTCCTTGTGGGTCATAGATTCCATTATTATTGAAATCTTTATATGGTGCATATTGTCCGGGCCAGTCTTGAATATTATCATCTATGAGGCCTGATTGATAGTTAGCTGCGTGATCTATGATTTCTTGACCAGACACTTCATATATTTTATCCCACACATCACACTGCGACTTATCTGTGGTACCGGTGTTTGGATTAATAGGTCCAGGCCAAAAATCAGAACCTCGCTGACGATACGTCATGGCAGCCAGTTTAAGATTTCCACCGGCTTCACCACCGATCCATATAGCACCTGCGAATAAGCTATGCTTACGCACCTCATTCGTCTCAGTAGGGAGTTTGGGTACCTCATATTTGGCATTGTTTAAGTCCCACCACATATCACCACCATTTAGAATCTTAGTTCGAACATTATTCACATCCAAATCTGCACTCTGAGTAGCAGGGTCACAGTCGTTACCAAATTTCATCTTCATAGTATTTGTACTCCCACTACGTGTGCTATTCGGCTCTTCTGTATTTACATTTTCCTTTGCAAATACGCTTACCACCATCAAAATGGCAGCGGCAAACATTATTTTTCTCATCTCTTTTTTCATATCTTATATTCTTCTATCTGCTCCGTTAACTTTATATTAGAAATACACTCTTAACCCAATTCTCGTAAGTCTAGGAGTAGTGTAATTACGTGGATCATCTACTTTAGCATTATATAGTGCTAAATATGACTGTGTATTTACTTCATTACTAGCTGACTGAGCACCTTGAGGAGAACTTAACCATCCATCATCATTTGGCAGTCTAGAGAAACCATATACATTTATAATGTTACGTACATTTAGTAAATTTTGCACCCATAAGAATGCCTGTATTTCTATACTTTGTGCTCTGTAGTTATCTTTCGGATTCTTTTTTCTGATACTGAAGTTTTTACTGAAGTTTCCATCTACCTTAAACTGCCACGGAAGTCTAGACCCGAATGGATTACCGTCTAGAGACTGACGAGATGCTGTGCCTACTGCTACTGAAGCTATTTCATTTCGATACGCGGAGTAGGGCTGACCTGACTTAGTAGAGATAATGAAGTTAGCACCTGCATCAGCAAATACTTTCTTATTGAACCAGATAGGTCCAGTATATTCATTTCCACCTCTGAATCTGTAGTCTAACCTTGCAGTAATCTGATGACGTACGTCACGCTCTGTTGGATATAGCGATCTTAAGTTAGGCTGACCTGCCTGTATAAGTGCGGCAGCAGAGTTAGAATTAGATCCTGTACCATCCGCAAACAGTAGTGAATAGTTAATGGCAAGCGAAGTTCTTCCTTCTCCTCTCATTTCATACTCTGCTCTGAAATTTTTCACTGTTTCAAAGTCTAAATTTTGATAACTCTGATACGTAATAGGATATGCCTGATTTATTTGTACCAAAGCATAATCACCTCTTGTCTCTCTATACGCAGCTATGATACTGAGTGCAGAATTACGAGATAGTGTTTGCTTAAATCCCATCTCGTAACTCGTAGTTACACGAGGTTGAAGATTTGCATTCGGAAGTATTCCTCCCTGATTTTCTTCTAAAAATTCATACCTGTTAATAGGTGCAAAAATCAAACCATCGTTTGGTCTTTGTGCTAGCTTATCATAGTTAGCAAAAAACTGTGCTTCAGAATTGATAGGAAAAGAGAACCATACACGAGGAAGTACATTAATTACTGGTTTATAATCTTCAAAGGCAGATTGATCTATATCTTCATCAGTACTGTTTAAGAATGGCTGAATTCTACCCCTCTTAGTAGATTGCTGCACAAGGTCTGGACTAGATAGCTCTGTACCATCTGGAGAATACCACGTATTACCATCTCTATAGCCTACTACTTCTCCTGGATTTTCTATATCATCTACATATACCACATAGTCGTCTCCTATATTACTAGGAACTGCATAGTTTGTCAATAAATTTGAGCCTCTACTGCCCTGCTCTATACTAGAAAGTTCTCCTGCAGATTTAGTAGCAAAAAGAGAATACTGATCTTTAAGGCCTAGCTGATTAGCATCATATCTCTCTACACGTACACCTAATCTCAATACGAGATCTTTAAACTGAAACTTATCTTGTAACCACACTGCACTATATACTGGTGCGAATGAACCTACACTTCTGTTGTCTAAATCATTTACAAAATCATTAAAAGAGAAGGCCTTACGTGTACGATTACCTAAATAGTCATACCCAAAATAGGATACCCTGTTGTTACCATTGTTCCAGAGATCATTAGCACCAAACATATCCAGTGAAAATGTGCTCGGGTCCAATGCATTGATATCTATAAAAGAGGATTCAGTATATAAATTACCCGCGGCATCTCTAGCACCAGACTCTATGAGTTTAGCTCTTAAGTTTCTATCAAACGTTTTTTGTTGATCTGAATCTACACGTATATCGTAGCTTACTGTATCTGTAAATGTACCAAAATCATCATATGAATGGTTACCACCAATGATGTATCCATTCTCAGTAACAAAATCACGTTCAGTGATATGACTATTGGCAAGCTGTGGCATAAGCGTCCAGAGACCACCTGCACCTAAACTCCAAGAGCTGAATAACGTTTGTTCAAAGTACATACCAAACTGCAAATCATGTGAATTTTCTAGATTAAGAATGGCCTCACCTTGCGCATACGCAGCTATTCTCTCATTTTGTGACTTGGAAAAACCTGTAGCACCTGATCCTGGATTAGACCAGAGTGAATAGGTAAAGTTAGGCGTAAATCCATTTAATAATCCCAGATTTTGCTGAATATCTGCATCTGTTCGTAATGGCGTATTAGAATTATCAAAAAAATTAAATATACTTTGAGTATACGCAGCTCGCTGTGGATTTTTATCACTTCTTTCAAAATCAATACTTCTATTAAAGTCTGTCAGGTAGTTGAAATACCCTTGACGTGTTACAGTATCTCCGTTTTGGTCAATGTGTTTAGTAGGATCATTGACAAACTGATAAAATGGTTGTCTGTTTGCAGTAAATTTCCCTATGTAACCGTAGTCGAAGAAATTCCCTTCATGAAGAGGATTTTCAGTTTCACGCCAATTACTCTGATAGTCCAAGCGAATATTATAAAATGCATCAGAAAATAATGATTTCTCTTTCTCTTTGTCATCTTCACTCGTACTACCTAGTCTTTGTGTGAATTTCACATACGTTCTTAATGTCTGGCTAGTACTGTGGCTATATTCTCTGTAGTTCATAAGAGATTGAGTATAGTTCCAGTCATTCCCTTGGTTTTGATTGAACGAACCAAACATACTGATTGAAGTATTCTTGTTAGGCAGATACTCTAACTTGCCTTGTACATTGCCAAAATAAGCAGCAACATTTTTTCTTGCTTTAGTGACTTCTAAGTCATCTTGATTTAGCAGAAGTGAACGATAAATAAAACCTGGTCCATTTGGATTTTCTGTAATGGGATTCGCTTCTAAATCATCAAGCACATCTGCCTTCACACTATAAAAACCTCCAGCTCCTGGACGATCATCTGCACTGTAATTTAAATTGGCAGACAGTTGATACCCTAAAGCTACATATTCTTTATCTCCTCCTCCTTTATTTTTAATCCATAGTGGTCCAAGTGCAGAAAACTCGGCCTGATTGAAGTGATATGGATCAAATGGACTTGACGAGATAAGCTCGAAACTACGACGTACAGCACGTGATGGACCCTTAGTAGTAATACTAATCGCTCCACCCGTAAAGTCACCATACTGAGCTGGTATACCAGACTGTATAATATCTATTTGTCCTTGGGCAGACTGAGGCACACTAGAACTTCCTAGCACACGCACACCATCTACGAAATAGGCTGTAGCATCCTCTCTACTCCCTAAGAACGATATTCCTCCACCATTGGTCTGGTTAGCACCAGACGAAGTAGCTGCGATAGCATTCAGATCCCGAGTAGGGAGCTTAGCTATATCTCCACTCGTCAAGGTCTGAGTATTCTTATCTTTTTCTATGAATTGCCGATTAGCAATTACTACCGCTGGGCCCAGTTCAGCTATTCCACCTTCTACAGACTGCTGACTCATCTCTATATTGAGATACTTAGTACTATTAGGAGATACCTCCACCCCAATAACTTTCTTATCTTGATAATCCAGATACTTCACTGTGACAGTGTACGTACCCGGATCTAAAGCATTAATCACGTACTTTCCTTCATCATCAGTGTATGCACCACCCTTACGTATACCCTCTTTTTCAAGAAGTATAGTAGCGTAGGCAACTGGAATTTTAGTTTTGGCATCTGTAACCTTTCCTTGAAGCTTTCCAAAATTGGATTGAGCGTAGGATGCGGCTGCAAAAAAACAAACCACTATTACTGTAAGTGTTTTTCTCATATACTTTGCTTTTACACGTTTTTTCGAACTTCAATATTTGCTATAAAAATGCAATTATTCAAATTAATTTTACCTAAGGGTAAGTTTCAGTTCACAAGTGGGAGTCTAATATCCCACTTTAATATTTTTTCTGCCAGCACTTCTGCTAACATTATATAAGCGTCTTTGGTAATTCCACCAATGTGCGGACTTATCATAACTACCTTACTATCTGATATATACGATAGGTTATTACTTTCTTCATCTGTATAAGTATCTAGCTTTTCATTGGGCAAAACATCCAATCCAACACCCAATACTTTACCACTTTTTATTCCCTTTATCAGTGCAGAAATATTTACTACAGCACCTCTTGAAAGGTTTAATAATAGGAATGATTTCTTCATTCTATCTATAAATTCGTCATTTACCAGGTTCTGAGAATTATTTGTGAGTGGTACATGGATCGTTACGATATCTGATCGGTCTTGTAGTTCTGCTAAATGCACCTCTTTGATCTGTGTATTTCCAAAACCATTTTTATACAAATCATAGGCAAGTATCTCACACCCAAACCCTACTAATAACTCAGCTAGTCGAGATCCCACATTACCATAGCCAATGATACCTACCGTTAGATTCCTTAGCTCTCTGCCCTCATTGCCTTTCCTATCCCACACTCCTTGGCTGATCTCCCTATCTCCCTTATATACATTACTCAAAAGTGTAAGCATAGTGCCTATAGTTTGTTCAGCTACCGCATTTCTATTACCCTCCGGAGCATTGATGCAGTGTATCCCCTTGGTGGTAGCATAATCCACATCTATATTATCCATTCCTGAGCCTAGCCTAGCTATAAGTTTCAGCTTAGGAGCCCTGTCTATCCAGTCAGCATTCATATGTAGCCTAGTACGCATAACCAATATAGTAGCCTCTTGCATAGCGTCCCAAAGAACGCCTTCAGAAATATCAGGTACATATTCCATAGAGTAACCTGAGAGCTTATTCATAAACGTGGGGTGCACGTCATCTATTACCAGTATGTGATGCTTCTTCTTCATTGGTTTTTTACATTGCAAATATGTGTTATTCCGTTTGATTAAAATGGACTTCTTAGTGTCACACTCATGTTTCGTGGAGTACCTAGATTATCAAGACTGTTCTGCTTTAAGTCATAGTACTACACAAATGAATGTGCGTAACCAAGGGTCTAATTAAACTTATCATAGTAAGCATCAAAATTTCAGGGCTATACTCCTCTAATATCTGCAAACTAGGCACGTACCAGTCCTGATATTTAAAGAGTTTAAAATCTAATTGGCATATCATTTCTTTGCACATTGCTTAATTTGTTAATGCTAAGTTCGGCATTGAATCTTGCAATTCAGACTGTATTTTGGCCAATGAAGGTGTTTAGTACACCACGTTTACTTTTGACTTGGGGAACGTTAAAACAAGAAATATTAGCTTATTTGAGGTATTTTAATGTTAGACCAACGTGCGGTTAAAATGGACTTTTTTGCCCAAAAAGAGTTCTGCTTCTCTGAGAAACTCATCCGTCACATCTGAAAGGTGATAATCATCTTCTTTATTTTTAGTCGTAGCGAGTAGTCCCTTTTGCTCTAATACGGCCTCTACAGACTCAGCGATTATCTTAGGAGTATGGAGTACCTTTAGACTGTTCTCAAAGTAGGACTCTATCTGCTGATAGATGATAGGGTAATGGGTACAAGCGGGTATGAGTAGCTCACACTTTTCGAACCCCTGAAAGTATCTATCAAAGACAGGAAAGAGAACATTCTCTTCTAGGAAACCGTCTTCAATAAGTGGAACAAGCAGAGGAGTAGCTCTTGCAGTGATTTGGAGATTCTTATTTCGTAGAACTAAAGCCTCATTAAACATTCCAGAGCTTATCGTCTTTCGTGTACCTATAATTCCAATATTAGTGTACTTCTGCTGCGTAGCGATAAGGTTAACTATAGGACTTATCACCTCTACGATATCTTCTGACGAGTACGCTAGGTTCGGGGCCTTGTTAATCACGGTAGTGGCACTATTACACGCCACTACCAGGATCTTACAGTCTATACTCTTTAAAAAATGAGCAATAGCCTGTACATAAGAGATAAGGGCTTCTTCGCTCTTATCTCCATACGGTAAATGAGCAGTATCGCCATAGTAGACAAACTGCTCATTTGGAAGTTTTTTTTGCAGCGCTTTCAGTATGGTAAGTCCACCAAGCCCTGAATCAAAAACGCCTATAGGTTGAGACGCTTTGATACTCCTATTATTTAATACCCAATTCAGCCTTCACTAAAGGCATTAGATCATACGCATCATCACTGTATATGATGCTACCACCCTCTGTAGTATCCATTACATAAGAGTACCCGTTAGCTTTGGCTACCTTACTGATGGTTGCCTTCACCTTAGCTAGTAATGGACTGAGAAGCTCTTCTTGCTTTTTTTGCAATTCTTGTTGAGCTCTTTGATTGAGTTCTTGATACTGCTTCTGTAGATTTTCTACTTCTTGCGTCTGAATCTCTTTTAAAGTCTGAGATACATTGGGATCATCTAAGATTTTCATTAAAGCAGCATACTTGATTTTAGCATCCTTTTCTTTTTCGGAAAGAATCAGTTGCCACTGCTCCTGCTCCTTCAGTAGTTTTTTCTGAATACTGTCTGCCTGAGGCATAGCTTCTATCAACGCACTACTGTTGATATGGGCTATTTTAGTCTGAGCTTGAGCACCTATAGTACCACATAGCATTAGCATTATTACAATTGCTTTTTTCATCTGTTGTTTATTGTTTTTATGTTTACGGTTAATTTTGATTTTAGTTACTTATCTAGGAGGTAGGTCTTCGTCATCATAGTCTTTGGCTCCCGGAGGCAGATTATTATCATTCCCGTTTTTAGAAGGTACTACTCCTAATTCTTCTAGCACTTCATCGCTTCTATCATACTTTGAATTAGACACTAGCATGAGCATGTCGCCGCTTTTATCAAAAATAAAATCTAACCCATTACCCTTAGCTACTTTATTGATGGCTTCATACAACTTATCTTGAAGTGGTTTTACAAGCTCAGAGCGTTTTTTGAATAGTTCTCCCTCATACCCAAACTTATCATTCTGAAACTTCTTTGCAGCACGCTCTTTTTCTATGATCTCATTTTCACGCTTTGTCTGCATATCCTTAGTAAGGAGAACTTTCTCTGCTTGATACTGCTTGTATAGCTCATCTATTTCTGTGAAATTATCATCTACATCAGACTGCCACTGCTTACTGATTTCATTCAGCTGAGTCTGAGCAGACTTATATGCTGGCATCTGTGCTAATATATATTCTGAGTCTACATATGCAAATTTCTGAGCCAGTACTGTACTAGAAGAAAAAGCAAAAATGGCGAACAATACCGATATTTTGATTATTAATTTCATGATATGACTATTATTATTTCATTGATTTAAAACACAAACCGTGCTAAACTGCTCAAAGTGCTGCAAACATATAAAAAAATGATACTCACGCTCACTTTAGAATTATTATTTCAATGGGCTATAGTGTACAATATTAAATACATCAATGTTTCAATTGGATCACTTCGGTAGTCACGGTATTGCTCATATTGAGAGCCCTATCTATCAGTTTCATCTCGAGTTTCACTATCTTAGGCTCTAGAGATATAGGGTTAGCAGGAAGGTTTACTTGAAGTATCCCGGAGATTGATTTATATTTTCCCGAAGGAGTAATCACGGGTATCCGCTCGTGTTGATTTCCATATAAGTCTCCATTAGTCTTGCGTAACTGCACGAAACTGTCAAGGTCATTTTCCACTAAATAGGTAACTGGAAAATTATGGGAGTATGGACTACCCAAATCATAAGGAGCTGATGTATCAGCTCCAGTAAGCCCTATATCACCGTCTCCATCTTGGAAATAAATAGCCATTCGTATGATACTATCATTACCCTCCAGATCACGCAATACCGACACGGACTCCAAAGAGATAGCAGGCACATCACTAAATCCTAAACTATCAGGGGTACAAGCCACTAGCGTAGTACAAATCACTAGAGTGATTACCTTTGCGGTATATATGATGCGATTACCTAGCATAGAAACGATTTGGTCTGTCTCAGACCGCAATTTTAACGCTATTGCCTTGAAAATATTTCAATATCAAGCTAAAAATAATATTGTCTACGCTGAATATTTACAATTAATTGATAAACATCCCGAAAGAATAGAGCACTTTACACAGATTCCGTTTTTGCCTATCTCACTGTTCAAAACACACAAGATTATTACTGGCACCTTTAAGAGTGAGCGCACATTTGAAAGTAGCTCTACCACTGGTACAGGAATCTCACACCATTACGTAAAACATCTGGCTGATTATCACACTAATGCACTACATATCATGACTGAGTCTCTAGGAAATATCTCTCAGTATGAGATAGTAGGCCTGCTGCCGAACTACTTAGAACGCAACAACTCATCACTCGTAGAGATGGTCACTTATTTTATGCATCTCAATGGACAAAAAGACTCCTTCTATCTCTATAACCATACGGATCTGTATAACAGAATAACTGCGTCTAGCAAACCGATATTACTCTTCGGAGTAAGCTTTGCTCTTTTAGACTTCGCAGCAGATTATACCATAGATACACCCATCACTATCATAGAAACCGGTGGAATGAAAGGCAGAAAAAAAGAAATGACCAAAGACGAAGTCTATGCTGAACTACGAGCAAGTTTCCCTAGTGCCACTATCCGTTCAGAATATGGCATGACAGAGCTACTTAGTCAAGCATATAGTGATGAACATATGAAATATACCACTCCACCGTGGATGAAAGTACTGCCTCGTGAGGATACCGATCCACTCACTCATAAATACACAGGGAGGTCCGCCGCTCTTAATATAATAGACCTAGCCAATTTACATACGTGCAGCTTCATAGCTACAGATGACATAGGAAGCATATATGAGGACGGTACTTTTGAAGTAAAAGGACGATTAGATCAAGCGGATATCAGAGGCTGTAGTTTGATGGTGGTGTAAATAAACTTTGCGATACACTTTATTTTTATGTTGCTTTGAATAATGCAATCCATTACCCAAACTAGTCGGTCTCTAGCCATTTTATTAGCAGTAGCCTCGCTATGCTTTGCTAGTTGTAAAAGCCCTGAGGACCGTATACAAGACTTCGTAGAATCCTATAACCGAGGTACAAATAAACTTAGGAATACCATAGTAGAGTCCACTTCTGCCTATTTCATTTCCAAGGATGACGTAGGGCTAAAGTTCACCACTAATAATGTGGTAGACAGCACTAATACAGACCTTTACCTGAATTTACTCCCTGACCTAATAGCAAACCTACTAAGCACTACTCCAGCTGCTCAGCAACTGATACAAGAAGGAGTTACTTTTAACATCTCATTTTTAGATAAAAACAATAGCACTGTGCGCAAAATACGGGTGGATGAGCAAAAACTAAATGAACTACTAGCCAAGTCTGAAGAAAAGCAAACTGCCAACTATAAGGCAGGCGACCTAAGCCAATTATCTGAAGACACAAAACAAATGCTGACTCTATTGAATGCTAATTTGCCCTACGAGGACGTAGGTACGGGTATCAAAATACTGCAAGTAAGTGTCATTAATCCACAAGAGCTAACGTATACCATAGAAGTACCTCTGGATCTAGTGCCTATAATAAAAGGCGAAGAGGCAAAAGAAATGTTAAAGAATGAAATAGTCAACTCCGAAAACTTCAGAACAGTAATCACTACTATGGAAGGATTAAACCTAATTTACGTTAGGTACTTATATGTAGGACCTAGTGGCGAAGTGGTCAATGAGTTTAAACTCACAAAAGAGGATCTACTGCCAAATAAATTATAGAACGAAGTATTCAAAAACAAAGCACCGCAGTAGTTACCGTTAATTACTGCGGTGCAGACTACCTGTTTGTATGCGACACTTTATAGCTTAATTAGGCATAAGCCAAGCAGAAACTTACTGTTGCTCGAGCAGCTTATACATCTTTGGTATCGGGTTATTCATAAACCCATTCAATATTCTTTTGATATCATTATTATTCTTATACGGTTTTATAGCGTCTTGTAGTTCATCCTGATTAGATAAAGATACCGTCTCTATATACCCAAATCCAACATAGTCTCCCTCCTGTATACTTACTACACCAAACTCTTCTCTCGTACGTCCAGGGCCTACAATCCAGAGATTCTGCTGCTTAGCTTCATTTTCGGTAGCCTGCATCACACGCTTATTGTACTCCTCAGTACTCTCCCTTCCTGAGCATATAGCACAGCCACTTCCTAAGTAGCAGCTATCTTTGGTGCGTTCCAATCCTGTATATTTCGGACATAGCATATTTTTCTCTACTAGCTGGTAGAGATGATCCTTAGCCATGGTGACACTACTAAAACTCTGTATACTATTTTTGGCAAATTTCTTTAAAAAAACATCTACCCGAAGTACTCCGTCTTGAGCTTCATAGTAGCACACGTGGTAATCATTACTCTTGTTTTTTTGTGCCTTATTGTATAGTGGATAATGTTTTTTTATCTCATCACTCTCCAGTAGCAGTGCTATTAGTTCATTACCTGTCTCCACATAGCTGACATGATAGATCTTACGAAGCAGCTCACTTTTCTTCCTACTCTTTTCTGTAAAGTGCGTTATTATACGTTTCTTTATATCCTTAGATTTACCTATATATAGTATCTCCATCTTCTCCCCGAGCAAGTAGTATACTCCGGCAGTATTAGGCAAGTTCTCAAACTCTGCCTTCTCTAAGTTAGGCGGGAGCATAGCTTCTTTATTGAGCTGATTTAGCGAATAAAACACAAAATCGTCCTTATCCTTGGTCAGCAGTAGATGAAAAAGCTCCACTGTGGCCATAGTGTCTCCCATAGCACGGTGTCTGCTGTGATTTTCTATACCTAGCTGCTGACATATTTTACCTAATGAATAAGATGGATATCCAGGTATAATACCTCTAGAAAGTCTCACCGTACAGAGTTTCTTCATGTTAAAGGTCATTGCTAAATCTTCGAAGTGATTCTTGATAATCCCGTAATCAAAACTCACATTATGAGCTATGAATGTAGTATCCCCTAGAAAAGCAAAAAATTGACTTGCTATGTCTTCAAATCTAGGAGCATCCTGTACCATGGTGTTTGTAATACCGGTGAGCAGTGTAATGGACTTAGGAATAAAAACTTCTGGATTAATTAGTGTCTCGTAGCTGCCTAAGACCTGCTTACCGTCTGTCTTTACTGCTGCTATTTCGGTGATTCTATTGCCATGAGACCCCCCTGTGGTCTCTATGTCTACTACAGTGTATATCAATGTAGTTAAAATATACCCTCGATAATACTATCTGCAGAAATGCCTTCGGCTTCAGCTTTATAATTACGCACCATTCTATGTCTAAGCACCATCTTAGCTACTGCCTGCACATCTTCTATATCTGGCGAATACTTGCCCGATATCAGTGCGTGAGCCTTAGCTCCTATAATGAGATACTGAGATGCTCTAGGTCCAGCACCATATTCTACATACTCATTTATCTTATCGGTAGCTTGATCTCTACCTGCTCTAGTGCGTCTTACTAGAGACACTGCGTATTCATATACATTATCAGCTACGGGTACTCTCTTCACTAACTCTTGGAATGCTATAATCTCTTTGCCGCTTAATATATTACTCACAGTAGCAGATGAAGATGACGTAGTAGCTTTCACTATATTTATTTCCTCTTCGGCTGACGGATAGTCCAGTAACATGTTAAACATAAATCTATCTAACTGAGCCTCTGGCAAAGGGTATGTACCTTCTTGTTCTATGGGATTTTGCGTAGCTAGCACAAAGAATGGCTTAGGCAGGGGATAATTAGTCCCAGAGATAGTTACACTCTTCTCCTGCATAGCCTCTAGAAGTGCTGCTTGAGTCTTTGGTGGAGTTCTATTTATCTCGTCAGCGAGCACTATATTGGCAAACACAGGTCCCTTATTAAATTTGAGATTTCTAGTCTCATCCAATATCTCAGAACCTAAAATATCACTCGGCATTAAATCTGGGGTAAACTGCACTCTATTAAAGCTCATATCTAAAGCTTCACTTATGGTTTTGATAAGTAATGTCTTAGCCAGACCTGGCACACCTATAAGCAGTGCGTGACCATTACTAATAATACTAGTGATAACACCATTTATTACCTCTTCTTGGCCAATAATAACTTTACCAATTTCCTTTTTTAGCTCTTTTACTTTGAGAACTAAAGCATCTGCTGCTTCCTTATCGTTACTGAAATTTACCATACTCCTAGTTACTTAAACCTTTCCATCCGTCTAATTCTGTGCAATTTATAAACAAGGGGTCAATCCATACATACACCCCCTTTTTATAAGTATCAGTCCATTCCTTTACCGAATCTTCTTGCTTCTTTTCCAAGGCAAGTGACTGTACTTTTTGGTAGTCATCTTTTAGATTAGCAGTATGTGCTGGCACTATTTTTCTTAAGTAAAAAAACCTATACCCTATCGTACCGTCTACATCTTCAAATTGTTCTGGCCAAGAATACTCCCCTACCTTAAGCACTTCTACTTTAGCAGCGATTAAAGGCTCTAGTGCCGCTACTGGCACTTGCTGTGAGCCAGTAGTCTGATCTGCGTAAAACCCACAATTGTCTTTTGTAAAAGCGTCTATACTGTACTTTCCAGCTACTTGACACATAGTAAGACTATCTTTTTTTAATGCCTCTTGGAGTACCGTCAGCTCACCTTTCAGCCTCACCAAGTCACTATTGACTATTAGTGGTTTTATCAGTATGTGACGTGCATTTACTTTATCTCCCTTTCTATCTAACAGTTGGATGATATGATATCCGTATTCTGTTTCTATTACTTCTGATATAGAGTCTTTTTCTAGCTTAAAAGCTGCTCTCTCAAAAGCTCCTACCATTTGACCACGAGAGAAGTAACCTAAATCGCCACCATTAATAGAGGTTCCCTTGTCATCACTACTACTCTTAGCTGCAAAATCAAAACTATAAATACCACTAGAAATATCTTTGCGAATTTTAGTTATTTTTTCTAATGCATATTCCTTGGCATAATCACTCGACGTCGGCTTCATAGCTATTAAAGCTAACTCTACCTCTATCCCAAATTCAGGAAGGCTATCTTTTGGTATATCATTAAAAAATTTACGTACGTCAGTAGGGCTAGCTTTCACACTACTTATTAAGCTCTGCTTCACCTGCTGTGTAACCATCTGCTGGCCTATTTTAGGACGCATTTGGTCTTTATATTCAGACACACTCTTACCCAGATACTCCTCAAGTCTAGCTTCTCCACCTATCTGAGTAGCATAGTATTTTATCCTTCTGTCTACCTCTGCTTCTACTCTATCTTCTGTAGCGTATACACTGTCCACATCACCTTTATGCAGATATAATTTCTGAATGACAAGCTGATTAAGTATCTCGCACTTCAAGTCACCTTCATAGTAGGACATATCTTTTTTAGCTTGAGCGTATTCTGCTTCCAGCTCAGATCGCATGACGATATTTTCGCCTATCACCGCTACTATCTCATCAATCACACGTACGTTTTGAGACCAAGCAGAAGTAAAAGTCAGTAGAAGGATAATCGTTATTATATTTTTCAAAATGTTTTTATTTGTTTCTTGCTATACGCCTCGTCAAGCAATTTTGTTTCAATGGAACGCACTAATTTTTGCTGTCGCTTCATTATTAGGATATCTTTTATGTTTCCACTCTCCATAGAAAACGGAGAGGTAGTGCTTCTTATTTTAAAATCTAGAATTTTTATGAAATAAACCATATCAGCGTCATCTAGCTTTATGTACTTATTATTATTTAAGTAATGCTCTTGGTTATACGTATTGATAGGTATCTCTTTTAGGATATCATCAAAATAGACCCAACTCTGATCATCATCATAGTAATTCCCGTTCTCTTTTGCCAGCACTTTAAGTGTACCCATAATAGAGCCATCTCCCGCCTTAAAACTGGACCACAGCATATCCGCATCTTCAGTACTTTTTGGTATTTTATAGAAGACGATTTTTAAGATATTTTGAGACAATTCGAACTCATCTACATTATCATCATAATACTCGTGCAACTCCGCTTCATCTATACTCGTATCTAATTCTTGATTTGCGAGCTTATTAAGAACCTCATAAGTCAGCAGATCTAATCTATACTGCTCCAGGGCTTTAGACTTATCCTTCTCTGCCACTGTGAGCACTTCATCTGCCTTATTCAGAAGTACTTGCTTACTTAACCATACATTGATATACTCCTTGGTAATAAACACACTATCTTCATAAGTGAGATCGTCTCCTATTACTTTTGATATTTCAGTGGCGTATAGCTTCTTTCCAAAAGCTTCTGCTACTACATCACCCCCATTAGGCTCAGGACTACATGCACTTAATATAATGCAAACTACTAGTACGAGTGTTTTTTTCAATACTGACTATCTGTGAAGTCTTTGAACATTCGTTTCATACGACTGCACTGGATATTTAAGTGTCAATCTCTCTATCCACTCAGTCTCTAAGTAATTCTGGTAGTCTGTAGTGGCTTGCCCCATATTATCCTCGATTACTTTAGCTGATGAAGCTATCAAATCATTGACACGTACAAATTTGACTCTATCATTTTCATTCCCTAATGAATATACACCCTTACTCCAAGCAATTTTATCCAGTAACTCATTACTTCCTTTTTCAAACTTCTTAGTCTCTACCTTTACAGCTAGAGGGTCGTCAGCATTACACTTTTCTAGGATCTCATTTATACTCTTACCCTTTTTAGCTTGCTTACTAGCTTTCTTAGCTATTTTAGCATCCTTGCAACTGAAGATCGTAGCGTCTAATCTATCTTTCCACATGTAATCTTCCTTATTCGCTATGTAAAATGCCGCTAGTCCAGAGGTATCCTTTACTGCTTTACTCCAAACCTCCTTATCTGTAAGTTCAAAAAGAAGAATACCATCCTTGTACTCTTTCATAATATATTTAAAATCATCATACTTAGTCTCCAAGACAGATTCCTCATACAATAGATTAGACTTCTTTACAAAGTTTAAGTACATATCGCTCAATACGTTTTCTAAGGATTTATTAGTCCTCGTCTGATTAGTAGCTACGTAAGCCATAAACATCGCGTCAGTATATGACTTATCTCTTATTTTAAAGAGCACCCTATCTGCACCTGATCCTTTGATATATGCTCCATTAATCAACTTTTGATCAAATGAATCTTTGACAGCGTCTAACCCTAAAATCTCAGTATACTTATTTTCAACTTTAATTCTTTTTACTACCACATCTTTATTCATCTCGCTGCGACTATCTCTTTCTACTTTCCTACGGAGATACTCTTTCTCGTCCTCGTACGTCTGTGTTGGTTTTATCTCAAACCTTCTGATAATATGCCATCCAAAGTTAGTTTTAATAGCCTCACTATAGTCACCATCTTTCTCCAGCGTATAGGCTATATCCTTAAATTCTACAGGGATATTAGCTGTGGTTCTATTGAACCAGCTAAGCTCTCCATCTTTACTATTGGTATTAAAGTCTTCTGAAAACTCCTCCACTGTAGTCCCCCAATCTGCTCCTGCTTTCAGCTTAGCATATACGGCATCTATTCGCTGCTTGGTACTATCTATTTGAGTAGGATTATAATATTTTATCATAATATGACCAACCTTAATATCAGCTAATGCTTTTCTACGATCTGCTACAAATACTAGATGATACCCAAACTGAGTGCGTATAGGCATACTAACTTCTCCTATCGGAGTACTAAAAGCAGCATTCTCAAAAGAATATATCATTTGGAATGCAGAAAAATATCCTAGATCCCCCTCATTCGTCTTAGCTGACGGATCCTCAGAGTACTGACTAGCTAACGTATTAAACGCCTCACCTTTCACTATTCTATTTCTTAGTTCTGTTATTTTCTGATATGCCGCCAGCGAATCACTAGGCTTAGCATCTAAAGCACAGTTAATAAGCAAATGACTTGCTTTCACCTCTTGCTGGCTTCTATCATACGCTTCTTTTATGAGATTCTCAGTTACCGTCTTATCTGTGAGATACGGCTGTGCGAGCTGGGTACGATATCCCGCAAGCTCATTTATAAATGAAGGTACAGTATCCATCCTTAGAGAATACGCTTCTTTCACTTTTAGCTTAAACTTCACGTATAACTCTAAGTATTCATTTATCTCTTGCTTGGTAGGCTCAGTGGTGTCTCGCTTGTTTTTATTAAACACCCGCATAAACTCATCATTATATACCATCTCATCACCGAAACTAAAGATCGGGAACTTCTCATCTACTGCAGGTGCTTTAGCAGCTACAGCTAGCTGACCTGACTGAGCCGTCGCAGATATACTGTAGATTAATAGAATAAAAACGCAAATTAGTTTTATAGCTTTTGTCATTGTTTGTCTTTTGAATAAAAATAAAGGGCGAATTTAAGGATTTAAAGCCTTTGCAAGCAGTCTTATCAGAAATAATACTGCTTAGTAGATCTTCCTTGTAGAAAGATAAATACTTTTGACAGAAAATAGCCAGAATTTGACAGCCATCAACGTAACATATTCTTCCGATTTTAAGGAAAAGAGCTTCGTAGAAAGTAGCATTGATTCCTGGGTCAAGGGAGCTGACGATTTTACACTTTACACTTCTGGTAGCACCGGCGCACCCAAAAAAATAAGACTCCCGCGAGCACTCTTAATATGGAGTATAGAAAGTACCAAAGCTGCACTAAACTTAAGCTCTGACGAATCTGTGCTCTGCTGCTTGCCTGTACAAAAAACGGGTGGTTTTATGCAACTTATTCGCTCACTCCATTTTGGGTGGAATATCCACTTTATTAATCCCACGGCCAACTCCATAAAAGACACCATACGTTTTCCCAGCCACTTTAGTCTGACCTCACTTACTCCTTCTCAGATACAAGCTATTCTAGATCATAACCCAGAGCATCTCTCTTGTTTTAAAAACATACTCATAGGCGGAGCAGCCTTAAGCTCTTCACAGGAAAAGAAAATCTCCGGACTTAGTACAGCTAAAAACATCAATTTTTGGGAGACCTATGGTATGACGGAGACGGCTAGCCATATAGCACTGCGAAAAGTAGGTGTAGATAACTACTTCCAGACACAAACAGGCGTACAAGTAACACTAGATGATGAGCAGCTCTGCATTGCCATCCCTGAATTAGACTTTTTTGTCAAAACCAATGATATAGCTAAACTACACGATGATAGTTTTCAAATACTAGGTAGATCTGATGATGTAATTAATAGTGGAGGAATAAAAATACATCCTGCATTGATAGAACCGCAAATCAAGAAGGTCTTAGAATCAGCCAGCATAAACAGAGCTTTCTATGTCACTAAAAAAAAGGATACTACGCTCGGCGAAAAAGCTGTACTGGTCATAGAAGGTCCTCCCATAACAGATAAAACATACGTACTCGAACTGCTCAAGCGTGACTTACCGCTCTACCATAATCCAAAGGAGATAATCTTCGTAGATCAGATAGCATATACTGATACGGGTAAAGTAAAGCGTGTTGTCTTGGAGTAAGTAGGGTCTACTGAAAAAAGATAAAACGGCACCTTATATTGCTTACCTTCAACATATTAAGTTTTAAGAACAGTGTTGTTATTAGTATAAAAATGCAATGAAATATGCTGTAAAAATGCGTGCATTTGTCATTTTGCCTTTTCAGCAAAATATGTTCTCAGAAGAATACAATCTGACTTATTTGCTGCATATTGAAGTATTCTTATACGTCTTCTATTGGCAAACAAGCAATATTACATCCTTCCGAGAATTTCAGCAGACCCTAAGTAGTTGCTTTTAGAAATCTGCCTGTCTAGAGACAGGACATTGAGGAGTTTAAACTTACCTTTTCTTACCTCCTTGGTGTTAAAAAATAGACCTGAATAGAAAATCAGACACAATCAACTACCTAATTCTATTATTCAATCTACCTTTGCACTGTGGGACAAGTAGGTAAACTTCAGAAATTTGCAGAGGTAAAAGAATTTGCAAACTGCTATGAGAAAGCAGAAGAACTCAAGGGTAAATGGAAGTCTGACGTATTTAAAAACGACAATCCCATCACCGTAGAACTGGCGTGTGGCAAAGGCGAATACACCATAGGCCTCGCAGAGCGATTCCCCGAACGCAACTTCATAGGCGTAGATGTAAAGGGCAATAGAATCTGGAAAGGAGCTCAATATGCCCTAGAAAAAAAAATAACCAATGTAGCTTTTCACCGCCTGATGATAGGCAATATAGAAGACTACTTTGACACAGATGAAATAGACGAATTTTGGATCACATTCCCAGATCCACAGCACGCTAAAAAACGAAAACGACTAACGAATGCTATGTTTTTAAGTAGATACCGCAATATCTCCAAGGAAGGTGCTATTATGAATCTCAAAAGTGACTCTACTCGATTCTATGACTTCACTAAAGAAATAATAGCCGAGCAGAAGCTAAAAGTATTGCAAGACTCAGACGATATCTATGCCTGGGATGACATACCTGAGCACCTAGCTAATATCCAAACTTTCTATGAGAATATGTGGTTAGCCGATGGCAAGAAGATTAAGTTTTTGAGGTACGAGATATAATACCAATTTAGTTTTAAGTTTCGTATAAATAAATTGAATTTATCGAAGGTTTGTAAAGGCGAAAAATCATTGCATAGCCTGAGCTATGGTATTATTTTTTAACGAATAGAAATCGAGTGAAAAACGATTTATATACGACAGTTGAAAGTTATTTTGGTATAAGCTACAGATTACGCTCCACGTAGTCTATCAATGAGTGTATTACTTTGATATGTATCTCCTGAGCTCGGTCGGCAAAGTCACTTTTAGGTGCACGTATTTCTACGTCACAAAGACCGGCCATTTTACCACCGTCTTTTCCTGTGAGACCTATCACCTTCATTCCTTTTTCTTTGGCAGCAGCTATCGCATTTATCACGTTTTGGCTATTGCCACTTGTGCTTATACCTAGCAGTACATCGCCCTTGCGACCTACACCTTCTACGTAACGAGAAAAGACATAGTCATACCCAAAATCATTACCTACACAGGCCATATGGCTAGCATCTGCTATGGCTATGGCACCTATGGCTGGTCTGTTATCTCTATATCTGCCCGTAAGTTCCTCGGCAAAGTGCATCGCATCACAAAGACTTCCTCCGTTACCGCAACTAAGTACTTTCCCTTCGTTTCTAAAACTCTCTACTAGCAGTTTCCCGGCAGATTCTATATTTTCAAAGTTTTTATCATCTGCTAAAAAAGCAGCCAGCACATCTTGTGCTTCGGTAAAATGTTGTTTGATGCTCATCTTTTAATTATTTAGTTGAGTTAAACTTGTCCTTGCCTTTATCTAGAAATGCTACATACTTAGGAGCATTGTTTTCATATCCTGGAAAAGTAGATAAAACATTCATCTCTATATCAATAACATAATAATAGGGCTGTCCATACGAGTTAAAATGATCCAGTTGAAGTTGTTGGTTTATCTCCCCTAGAGTTTTAATAACATCTCCATCGCTGTCCTTTCCCCATTCGCTTTCAGGTAATTCTATTCTACTATCGCAATACAAACTAGCAATTACGAAATCATTTTTAAGTCTTTTCATCACTTCTGCATCTGGCCAAACATTTTCTTCCATTTTTCTGCAGTTCGCACAACTTTTACCTGTAAAATCTATAAAAATTGGCTTTCCTGATTTTTTAGATTCCACTATAGCCTCTTCAATAGTGTAATACCCGATTAAACCATATGGAAGATGCAATTGATCTGAGAAACGTCTATCTGAGCTACTTTCGGAATGTGTAGCTACACCGCCCGATTGAATGTTATAATCTTGAGTAGTTAATGGAGGAAGAATACCTGCTAAAGGTCTAAGAGGTGCACCCCACATACCAGGAAGCATCCAGAGTCCAAATGAGAATACGACTACTGCAAAAAGGAATCTCATCACTGGTATTCTAGGCATATCACTATCGTGAGGAAACTTTATTTTCCCGATAAGATATAATCCCATTAACATAGCTAATACTACCCAAATAGCTATAAAAACATCTCTATCTAAAATTCCCCAATTGTAAACTAGGTCGGCTTGTGATAAGAATTTAAACGCAAGTGCCAATTCTACAAATCCCAATACCACCTTTACAGAGTTTAACCAACCTCCTGATTTTGGCAGGCTATTTAACCAGCTAGGAAAAATAGCAAAGAGCACAAACGGGAGTGCAAACGTGATAGCAAATCCTAACATAGCTATCAAAGGTTTTATAAACTCTTCACCTGCCGCTAGTATGGCAACTGATCCAACTATAGGCACAGTACAACTAAAAGAAACCAATACTAAAGTGAATGCTATAAAGAAAATACCTGCATATCCCCCTTTATCTCCTTTAGCATCCATTTTGTTTACAAAACTAGAAGGAAGTGTAAGCTCAAACATTCCAAAAAATGACAATGCAAAAAATACAAAAATTGCAAAGAATATCATATTAGGTAACCAATGAGTACTTAGCATATAGGTAAATGTCTCCCCAAATACCATAGCCAAAAGCAATCCTAAGATTACATATATACTAACAATAGATGCTCCGTAAAACAACGCTTTCCGTATACCCTTTTTCCTATCCGTTTCTTTTGTAAAAAAGGCAACAGTCATAGGAATCATAGGGAAAACGCAAGGAGTTACTAAAGCTATCAGACCACCACCTATTCCTAGAATAAACAATGCCCAAAGAGATAATTCTTTTATGTCTGTTTCCTCATCGTCTGCTGCTACTTCTGAGGCTTCCTCATTCTCATCTTCTGCTGCTTTTAGCACTTCAGTTTCCACCCCATTAGAGTCAGTGTCTATATCTTCTTCTCCGGTTGCAGTAGTCTCTATCTCTTCAGTAGTCGCTTGCTTATCTAGAGTCTTGTCCGTTATTTCTGCATCTTCTAGTCTAGGCTTTACTGTTTTCTTAATTTTAAGACCAGCCAACGTAAATTTATGTTTGTATGAGAGGCAGCCTCGATCATTACATATTTGATAATCAACTTTCCCTTTAATAGAAGGTGAAGCACCCGTTACTCTAGCTTTTTGTCTAAACTCTACTTTATTGGAAAACTCATGTACCTCGCAATCGAATATGTCATCCATATAAATATGAACATCAATTGGCTTTGGAACCCCGATCAATTTAAGACCAACAACCTCAGAATAATCAAACTCTGTGAGCAAAGGCCCGCAAGTTGGACTAAAACTAGGATCATAGTTATTTGAATAGACATGATACTTAGGCTTTAAGGGAGCGGTGAATACTATTTCAACTTCATCACCAATTTCAACTTCTGCTTTAGAAAACTCTTGTGACCAAGTGGCTGGCTCCACTGTTGCCTCCTGGGCAAATACTACAGCTGAGATTATTAACGTTAGTCCTAAGATTAAGTATTTCTTCATATATTTAACATTATCACTTCAAATTAAACGCTTTCCAATACAATTCATTACACGAGATGTAGATAAGTGTATAAACGTTGCCTCTACACCGATGAACATCGCGTTACTTTCGCCTTGAGTATCAATGAGAAACATAAGAATATATCCTATAGTAGCTATCCTACTAGTAGCAAGTGCTGCCCTAGCACAGAAGCAGACTCCACAAGAGTACATCGCTAAGTATAAAGAACTCGCTATCATAGAGATGCACCGAAGCGGTGTGCCTGCTAGTATCACACTAGCTCAAGGAGTGCTAGAAAGCAATAGTGGGAATAGCCGCCTTGCTAAGTTTGCAAACAATCACTTTGGAATAAAGTGCAAAGGAAGCTGGACGGGAAAAGTAATCTATGCGAATGATGATGCTCCAGACGAGTGCTTCAGAGCGTACGAAAGTGTCCTAGCTTCTTACCAAGACCACTCCGAATTTCTCCGAGTGAACTGGAGATACCATGAACTATTTGAACTAAAAAGCACTGACTACGAAGGCTGGTGCCACGGCCTTAGAAAAGCTGGATATGCGACTAACCCGCAATATGGCAATATATTAATAAGCCTGATAGACAGATATGAGCTTCATCAATATGACTTAGCTGCACTACCAGGTAGAGAATTACCTACTCTAGAAGTAGGAGAAACAATAAACGGAGTAGCCGTCAGGACTGCAAAACAAGGAGAAACAGTAGAAACCATTGCTTCTGATAACTATGTGAAAGACAAGCATATCAGAAAATGGAACGATTTACCTAAAGACGCTAAAATAGAACCCGGTGAGACAGTGTACCTTAAACCAAAAAGGAGACGAGGATCTGAGGAGAAGCACATAGTGACCAAGGGAGAAGATATGCGAGATATCTCGCAACAATACGGGATTAAACTAAAGCTACTCTATCGTAAAAATAGAATGGAAAAAGGCACAGAACCTAAAGAAGGTGAGGTACTCTATATGCAAAAGAAACGAAGTAATGACGATGCTGTAGACCTCGCAAACGAAAAACCAAAGTGGCAAGAAGATGAACCAAAGGAATTTGTAAATCCCCACAGCATCCCAAAGAAAGTGATAGACACCACGGACTTCAGTAATCCTGGAGCTAAAAACAAAGTGAACGTGGCAGTACCTGACTACCATACTGTCAGTAAAGGAGATAACATATACAGGATTGCCGAAAAATACCATGTATTTGAGGAAGATATTCTTCGCTGGAACAGCAACCTAAACCCTAGCACTATGAGCATAGGGCAAAAAATATACCTAAGTGAGGACGCGGCTAAAAAAAATAATGCTACCGTAAAATCACCCCTAGAGAAGCCTGTTGTAAAAGCCCCTATTACTGAAAAGGAAATAGAAAAAATAAAAGAAGACATCGTAGTAGATGGACCTGTAAAACACGTAGTGGTAAAAGGCGACACTTTATACAATATCTGCAAAAGATATAACGTAACTGTGGACCAACTAAAAGAGTGGAATAAGCTAGACAACATCAATATTCAACTGGGACAAAAACTACAAGTATCTGAATGAGACCTGAGATTACATTAGCTATACTACTAGCATACTTCGCTATGCTTATTATAATCTCATGGTATACTTCCAAGGGGTCAGATGACACCTCATTCTATACAGGGAATAAGAAATCCCCTTGGTTTTTAGTAGCCTTTGGTATGATAGGAGCTTCACTTTCTGGGGTTACTTTTTTAAGTGTACCAGGAGCTGTAGCCACATCGCATTTTGGATATTTCCAAGTAGTGCTGGGCTATATGGTGGGCTACATTATCATAGCAAGAGTCCTACTCCCACTCTATTACAGACTTAATCTGACGAGCATCTATACGTATCTAGAAGGCAGGTATGGCACTAGTGCCTACAAGACAGGAGCAGCTTACTTCTTGCTTTCTCGTATTATCGGAGCTTCATTCAGGCTATTCCTCATAGCAGGCGTATTACACCTTGCCATTTTTGAGCCATTTGGAATGCCATACTGGTCTACTGTAGCTATTACCATAGCACTCATATTTGCATACACTGCTAAAAGTGGTATCAAAACAGTGGTATATACAGATGCTCTTCAAACGTTTTTCTTAATCACTTCCGTTATTCTTACCATTCTATTTATAGTACATAAACTGGACTGGACATGGGGAGAGACCTTCACTAATTTGGTCAATGATCCCAATACTCAGATTTTTCACTTTGAAGGAAATGGCGGCAATGTATTTTGGAAACAGTTTCTTGGTGGAGCATTCATAGCACTAGCTATGACAGGACTAGACCAAGACATGATGCAAAAGAATCTGAGCATAAGCAATGTAAAAAGTGCCCAGAAAAACATCTATGTGCAGATGGCTATGTTTCTAGTAGTCAATATTATTTTTCTAAGTCTAGGAGCACTTCTGTATCAATACGCAGCTACTTTTAATATTACAGACTTTAGCAAGCCAGATCAGCTCTTTACGAGTATAGCCATGAAGCACTCCGTTCCTGTAGTAGGGGCATTTTTCATCATAGGTCTAGTAGCAGCTGCCTACAGCAGTGCAGATAGTGCTCTTACTGCACTTACTACGAGCTTCTGTGTAGATTTTTTAGGCTACGAGCGCAATGGAAAGAAAACAGATAAAAAAGTACGTAGAAAAGTGCATATCACATTTGCTATTATCATTTTCTTCACCATTCTCTTATTTAAAGAATGGAATAATGATTCAGTAATAAACGAATTGTTTAAAGTAGCAGGTTTCACCTACGGACCACTTTTGGGTCTATTTACCTTTGGGATACTGACTAAAAGAAACGTAAATGACCCACACGTGCTACCGATTTCACTGATTGCTATAGTATTTACTGCAGCCTACTACTTTGGTCTTCCACATATCATAAAAGACTTTAAAGCAGGATTTGAAGTAATCATCATCAATGGATTGCTTACCTTCGTATTGTTATATACAGACAGCTTATTTACTTCTCAAACAATAAAAGAAAAGACAGATGACAGATAAATCAAACCAAAGAATACAGCAGGCATTTGAAAACAAGGAATGGCCAGAGATAAAAAGCTCTGACAGTTGGAACATCTTTAAAGTGATGTCTGAATTCGTAGAAGGCTACGATACCCTATCTAGAATAGGACCTTGTGTATCCGTTTTTGGCTCTGCGAGAACTAAGCCAGGCACTCATTATTATGAGACCGCTGTAGAGATAGGTCAAAAACTAGCTGCAGCAGGACTCGGAGTAATCACAGGTGGTGGCCCAGGTATCATGGAAGCTGGAAATAAAGGAGCTAGTAAAGAAAAAGGTGCTTCAGTAGGATTGAATATTGATCTACCCTTTGAGCAAAGTAGCAATCCATATATCGACAATGATAAAAACATAGACTTCAAATTTTTCTTTGTTAGAAAAGTGATGTTTATGAAATACGCTCAAGGTTTTATTGTATTGCCAGGTGGGTTCGGTACGTTAGATGAGCTTTTTGAAGCACTTACACTCGTACAAACTCAAAAAACAGCGAAGTTCCCTATCATACTAGTAGGTACACAGTTTTGGGGAGGAATGATAAACTGGATCAAGGACACTATGCTCTCAGAAGGCAATATCAGTGTAGATGATCTCCACTTATTCAAAGTAGTAGATACCGCAGATGAAGCAGTGAACGAGATATTTGACTTCTACAGTAAGTTTAGTATGAGTCTGAATTTCTAAGTTTATAAAGAATTGCAAAACCTACAAGATACCATAACAGCACCCGCCACACCAGCGGGTGTTTCTGCTTTAGCAGTAGTTCGCGTTTCAGGACCAGATGCCATAGCTATCGTAACTAAGTGTTTCAATAAAGACATCACCGCAGCAGACGGGTACACCATACACTATGGTCATATAGTAGATGGAGATGTTCGAGTAGACGAGGTACTAGCTAGTGTATTCCGTAATCCGCAGAGCTACACGGGAGAGGACTCTGTAGAGATCTCAGGTCACGGGTCACCATATATCACTAAGCGTATCATAGAGACACTGCTCAAGAGTGGAGCTCGTATGGCGGAGCCTGGTGAATTTACTATGCGTGCATTTCTGAATGGCAAACTGGACTTAGCCCAAGCAGAAGCTGTAGCTGATATGATCAGTAGTAACAGTGAAGCAAGTCTACAAATGGCTATGAGCCAAATGCGAGGTGGCTTCAGTAAAGATATAGCAGTGCTGCGTCAAGAGTTGATAGACTTCGCAGCACTCATAGAGCTAGAAAATGATTTTGGTGAAGAAGATGTAGAGTTTGCAGATAGAGAAGGTCTCAAAGCTCTGACTCATAAGCTACTTACGCAAATAGAGAAACTACGAAGCTCCTTTGCCGCAGGCAATGTGCTCAAAAACGGAATAAATACCGTGATAGCTGGCAAACCTAACGCAGGAAAAAGCACTTTGCTAAACGCCTTACTCAATGAAGAGCGAGCGATCGTATCTGAGATAGCAGGGACCACACGGGATACCATAGAAGAAGTATTCACGCTCAATGGCATACAGTTTAGGCTCATAGATACTGCAGGCCTCAGAGACAGCACAGATACCATAGAAAAAATAGGCGTAGGCAAGACCAAAGAAAGTATGAATAAGGCTGAGTTGCTCATCTATATGTTTGACATCAGCGTAACCTCACCCACAGCCCTTATGGATGAACTCAAAGCTCTTCCAACTGTAAACCAGACCATACTGGTAGCTAACAAAGCTGACGAGGTGGAATACGAGCTAGAAGAGTGGCCAGAGAATACAATCTTCATCTCTGCGAAAGAGAAAAATATAGAATTCCTCATAGTAGAACTCACACGTGTGGCGAGTCACTACGAACTGGGCAATGAAACGGTGGTAAACAATGCTCGCCACGCAGATGCACTAGCCAAAAGCTCAGAAGCACTCCAAAAAGTATTGGATGGTATAGATACAGAACTCACTAGTGACATGGTAGCTCTAGACATACGTAATGCTCTCTATCAGCTCGGACTTATCACTGGAGAAGTGACCAATGACGAAGTGTTAGATAGTATCTTTACGCGGTTTTGTATTGGAAAGTAGCTTTATATTATAGAGAAAAAATAACTTTTCACAGACTTATGAAGATCCACTTCTCGTAAATAGGGAAAGACAATTGACTCCATTTCATTTAGTCTATTACACTTTTACTGCAGTTCTGTCTCACTAGTCAAAATACCCATTTCAAGATAATTGTATATCTTCCGTTTTGAATGAGCGTTTTAAGAATAGTCCTTTGGGTTTGTGTTTTCATATTCTGTGGTTTACCTGGCATCAAAGCCCAGATTACTTTTACAAATGCACCTACCCATAAGTCATTCCTAGCTCAAAATAAAGCAATAGGGGGATGCCAATATAGTCTAGAAGGCAAGGTCACAGACCTCAGCTACCGTCAGTTATACGTAACTATATACAAGGATGGAGTTTTGTATAGAAGCTATGGCACTCAGCTACAACATTTAGGTTTGTACAAATACTTTACATTACCCATATTCCTCCCTACAGAAAAAGCATTTTATAAACTAAAATATCAATTCACTGGGACTAAACAATATACCACTGAAGTAGATAGTATTTTGGTAGGAGATGTATATCTGGTGCAAGGCCAAAGTAATGCCTTAGCAGGAGATTATAGAAGGAATTCTGCAACTGCTTTTGACACTTCATACATAAGTCCATATCTCAGAAGTTTTGGATCAAGCTATCCAAGTGCATCTATTGCTCAACAAGATACTGAATGGCATCTAATGGAACCAAGCAAGACCTATACACGAGGTGCCGTTGGCCAATGGGCTGCCGTAATGGCTAAAACGCTTCTAGACTCGTTTGATACACCTATTTGTATTCTAAACGGAGCGGTCGGGGGTACTCCCGTTAATTACCACTTGCCCTATACACTAAATCACTTCAATACGAACACAAACTATGGACGATTATTAACCAGAGTGGGAAACGCTAAACTAAGGAATAACATTACCGGTATATTCTATTTTCAAGGAGAATCTGATGGTTCTCTGGCCGTTAAACATGACACCATGTTTAGAGAGATTGTGGCTGCATGGGAAAAAGACTTCCCAAGGTTTAAAAAGCTGTATGTTATTCAAGTTCGTTCAGGGTGCGGTGGCCCCAGTTTAGCCTTAAGAGAGGTTCAACGTCAATTTGGCCTTAGTATTAATAATTGTCAAACAGTAAGTGCTAATGGACTAAATGGACATGATGGATGTCATTATAATTTTAAAGATGGATACGAATCACTCGGTTGGCAATTGGCTGCTCTGGTAGGCCGAGATTTCTATAACAGTAATACCGAAAATGTAGATCCTCCTGATGTGAAGAAGGCTACCTACCATAATGCAGATCATACTGAGATAAAAATAACTATGCAAAGACCAGAAGACATCTTGTATGCAGACACTGGTTTCAAAAATCTATTTGGGGTAGGTGGGGACCCATTGGTGCAAATAAGTTCAGCTAAAATCGTAAACAACGAGCTAATTATAAAACTAAATAAGGCTAGCTGCAATGAACTTAGACTGTTTTATGACGGCGACCGCTACACACAGCCTTGGGTAAAAAATAGCACAGGTATGGGCTTACTTACTTTTGATGGACTGCTGATTGAACCACACGCCATAAAAGATACTTACCACTTATGTAAGAATCAGCCAGGAGATATTGGAGAAGATTCGATTTCAGGTTACACCTATTTATGGACTAATACTCAAACATATGCTCAATCTACATCAGCCAAATACAACTTAATGTCAGACACAACTACTAACCTACGTCTTGTAATTAGCTACAGTAGTACTCTTTGTAAAGTTAGTGATACCTTAAGCATTCAAGTGACCGTAGATGTTATGAATATTCCTGTCTTTCAATCCTCTTATACCATTTGCAAAGGTGATAGCCTATCTCTTTCACCCGTATTTAACAACTATTCTAGCTTTAAATGGAATGGACAAAATGAAAAGGTATTTAAAACAGATTCCTCAACTTGGGTAAATTGGGTTGGGACCAGTATCGCAGGCTGTATTTATATAGATAGTTTTCAGGTATTGGAGTCCACGCTGAGGCTACCTACTTCTGATACTATAGACTTGTGTTCTAACCAAGACACTCTATTACAATTAGATAAGTCATTCCTTAATTACTATTGGGGCGGAGCAGAAGGGACAGATACATTTAGACTTACAGCAGGGCAGATACAGGCCTTAGTTGTAGATAGTTTTGGCTGTATGGACTCTACCCTCTTCCTATTAAAATATCATCCAAAACCTTTTAATCCCCTTTGGGAGTTCAGTGCGTGTAAAGGAGTAGAAACGCAAATAGTCAAACCAGATAAAGTGGTGTCTTGGTCTACGCCCACTTACACGTTACCAGATAGTTTTATTCTAAGACAAGAATACTTACAAGAGATACGGTGGACAGACACATTTGGTTGTAATCAAATGGATAGCTTAAAACGTATAGATAATCCATTACCCTATTTTAAATTACCCAGTGACACTGGTTTTTGTGGAAACGAATCCTATTATTGGGATTCTAAAGACACTACGAACACCTATTTATGGGAAGATAGCGTTATAAATAAATCCAGTCGCACTTTCACAAATTCAGGTACGTATAAAGCAGTAGTGATTAGCTCTGAAGGTTGTATAGATTCAGCCGAATTCACTCTATCAAAATGGGAGATTCCTAACCTTGAAATCTTTAAAGATACTGCACTGTGCAAGGACAGCACTTGGTCACTAGAACTAAGAGACTCTTGGACCTATTGGGTCAATAATGAATTAACCGCTGACCAGGTAAAACTAACAGCAGACAACCAGTATACTATTCGGGCGGAGAGCAATCAATCTTGTACTAGTGAGGTATTAATAAACATTGGGATCAAAGATTGTTTCGTTGGAATCCAAAATAGAAAATTAAGAAGCATCATAGTTTTCCCTAACCCTGTTCAAAATCAACTAAATATTCAAACAAACCTAAAGTACAGTTATTATGAAATAATAGGCCTGACCGGAAAACTTTTGCAATCAGGTCCAATGCAGTCTCAGATTGATGTATCAATATTAAGCCCGGGATTATATTATTTGAGGGTGCAAAAAAATGATGCAGTAGGTAAAACTCTTTTTATAAAACAATAGACTGTTATCCTTTTGACCAGAAATCATTTTCAAATTGGGTAAAATTAGATTATTAGTGAATCAATTTGCCCGACAGTATCTAAATCATTTATAGACCAAATTAAACCTCTGGTATTCTAATCTTTAGATCTTAGGAATAGCATGAATTTAGACACAGCCTAAATTTGAATTAGTATTACACTTGAGCTTATACAGCTTAAATCTATTCGTTTGTCATTCAGTACTTTTTTGAATCATCTAGACCTTAAAAATCAATATGTAAAAAACAGCATCTTATCGATTGCTCTAGCAATGAGTAATCTCTATATTTGTAAAATGGCCGGGATAAAACCTTTAAGAAAAGTTGGATATATATTCGATTTAAGGAATAGTCCCAAGCTTAACTTGGTCATTCTAATTGGATTTCTATTGTGTTGCTTAAACGGATATAGTCAGACAATTCTTAATGGAGATTTTGAGTTCAACTCCGCTGGAACTAATAAATTGAATATATCAAATGTTGATTTTAATTCTTTTATGGTAGACTGTAATGGTTTTGGCAATAATGGTCAACTAGATATTATTACTTCACGATATGGTTTAGCACAAAGTGGGGAATGGTACGTTGGAATAGTTGGGGAATCAATCGACATGCTATCTCTAAAATTATCTGCATCTTTAGATTCAGGCAAAGAATACTCACTTACATTTTATGACAGATCTTATGAAAATTATAGCAGGTACCAATTAGAAATTGGTTTATCAAGGTACGATAATGAATTCTCTACATATATTTATTCTACACCAAGTGTTCCCATAAATGATGTTTGGTCCAAAAGGACATTTACGTTTATTGCACCCTATGATGCTTCTTTTATTGTGGTAAAACAAAAAGAAGACAATTTAGGCTCAGGATGGGTTCAAATTGATAATTTCATATTGGCAAAGTGTCAATTTGACGTTGATTTGGGACAAGATACAAATCTTTGTGTTGGAGAAGAGCTTATGTTAGTTGACACCAATTCAAATGCCACATATCGTTGGAATGATGGTTCAACCATGTCCAATTTTAAAGCGAATAAGCCGGGTAAATATTCAGTTGAAGTAACCGTTGATGGATGTACAAAACAAGACACAATAGAAATTGAATATTTAGGCGTACCAAATATTAACCTTAGCAAAGACACGGTGCTTTGCCAAGGTGATACTTTGGTGGCTAATGTGTCCACACCTAATGCTATATACTTGTGGCAGGATAATTCAATTGATTCGACATTATCAATTTTAACTTCTGGAACCTATTGGGTAAATGTTACACTTTGCACTTGTACTTCCTCTGACACAATTAATGTAAAGCATATTACCGTCCCAAATCCTAAATTGGGCAGCGATACGATTATTTGTGATGACGATTCTATAACATTAGATACTAAAATTACAGATATTTATACAGATTTATATTGGACAACCGATGAAACCACACAGACCATAAATGTTTCTAAAAGCAACACTTATGGAGTCATTGTGAGCAATCATTGTGGATCTTCCTATGATGAAATTACTGTCAATATTCTTCAATCTCCAAATGTCGATTTAGGCGATAACATGACTTTCTGTGGTTTGACATTCCCTGTTCAAACTTTGGACGCAAAAAATGAGAATAGACAGGCAATTTATACTTGGAACACTGGCCAGACTACACAAGTCATATATGCAGAAACGGCAGGTATTTACAAGGTGCTTGTTCAGAATACATGTGGGATTGACTCTTCTGAAGTGGAATTGGTGCTTTCTCCATATCCTGAGATTAATTTGAACAGTGACACATCATTCTGTGGTACTTTTGAATTTGAAACTAATCTTGAACATGTAGGAAGCAGTATTTTGTGGATGCCTTCATTACAAACAGGTCAAAATGTTGTGCTAGCTGAATATGGAGAACATATAGTTCTTGTTACAAATGAACATGGTTGTGAATCAAAGGACACAATTTTAATCGAATATGAATGTTCCACAACGTTCTTTATGCCCAACGCTTTTACACCAAATGGTGATCATATAAATAATACTTTTAAACCTGTAGCCAAGGATATTAAAAATTACCATCTTGCGATATATAGTCGTTGGGGGCAATTGCTTTTTACCTCTAGCAATATAGCAAATGGATGGGATGGCACCTTTGGCGGGAAAGATTGTCAACAAGGAACGTACATTTTTCTAGTCTCGTACGAAACGCAGGATAGGTTGAATTATCTCTCTGGAGATGTTATACTGTTTAGATAAGTTTTACCTTTAGATTTAAAAGGCCATTAATAAAAAGGTTTTGTTCCATCTCATCTACTAATCAAAGATAAAACAACTTCTTTCAACCTATGATTTAAGCAGTTAACGAACATAATATACGTGCTCTTATCTATACAGAACCTTGTATTAAATACCCCATTCCTTAATTAATCACTAAATTAGCGGAGTACATGAACCTTACATGCACTCACCTCTGACCTTTTTACACCCTTGTACTCTAGTTCAATAATCAGTTTGTATACATAAACTCCATCAGGCACATCTGAAGCAGACCAGTATGGGTCAGCTCCTTCATCGCGAAATATTAATTCTCCCCATCTGTTATAAATCTCCATCTTTACGTAATTAATACCTATTCCATTCGGTTTGAATACCTCATTTAGTGAATTGTTGTTTGGAGAGAAAGCATTGGGAATGAACAGAGTATTGATACAATTCTCGTAATCTACTAATATGCTGTCTATCTGGTTAGCACTTTAGCTTATACACCTTAAATCTATTCGGTTGTCATTCAGTACTTTTTTGAATCATTCTTGTGCCAAGAGACGAATACCAATTTAGTTTTTAAGTGTCGTATAAATAAATTGAGTTTATCGAAGGTTTGTAAAGGCGAAAAATCTTTTAACCCGCCTGTGGAGGGATTGCATAGCCTTCCGCGTGTCGCCATAGCTTTAGCGGAGGCACAAGCTATGGTATTCCTCCATAGGCGGACACGTATTTTTTAACGAATAGAAATCGAGTGAAAAACGATTTATATGCGGCAATTGAAAGCTATTTTGGTATAAGGCCAAGATAAGAATTAGCGAGAGTAGTGTTTACTTCACGTCTTTAATCTGCCTGCCATCAGGAATGTATAGAAAGAATTACATTGCCTCGTTTTCTACCTGAATCTACATACCCATGTGCTTCTTGAATTTGATCAAATGGATAAACTCTATCAATTACAGTCGTTAACTTGTTAGCCGCTAACATATCTCGGATTTCGATTAGATCACGCATGCGTAGTGATTGTTTACGTATCCCAGTGGCAGCAAATTTCAATTTCTTCTTTGAGAATGGAGACACCAATACCACGAATATCAACGTAGAAAAACTCAGTACAGGTGTTAGAAAAACACCCTGATTTTTTAAGTGCTTTCGCGAATCACAGTAGAACAACTTCCCAACGGTATCAAAAATTACATCGAAAGTTTCGACGCTGTCTCGCAATTCATTCTTGGTATAGTCCAATACCTTATCCGCTCCTAGATCTTTAACTAGAGCCTTATTTTTTCCGCTACACACTCCCGTCACTTCTGCTCCAAACTGCTTGGCTAACTGAATAGCTGCAGTACCTATACTTCCTGAAGCTCCATTTATTAAGACCCTTTGCCCCTTTGTTATCTCTACTTGGTCCGTAAAGAACGCTAATGCCGTAGATGCTCCATCTATAATTCCGGTAGCTTCTTCTGGGCTTACATTCTCTGGTTGTATGACAATTAACTCATCCGCTGATAAACAGATATATTCTGCATACCCACCACAGGTTAGGCCGGTCTCAGCCATAACTTTATCCCCAATTTTAAAATTGATAACCTCAGTACCAATCGCCTCTATAACTCCAGACAAATCAGTTCCTGGGGTTTTGACTTTAGGTTTTGTTAACCCTATAATTAGTCGCCCAAAATAAGGTGTGCCTTCACGCATAAATGTACTAGCCGCTGTTATCGAAGTTGCTTTTATTCGTATAAGGACCTCGTTCACTTTTGGAGTTGGTTTCTCTACCTCTTTGATTTGAAGAACCTTAGGACCTCCATAGTTTTCTGCTACTACTACTTTCATATTTTTTGTTTTTTATATGAAGCAAAGGTGTGGGCAGCCAGACTGAGCAGTCGTTCCAGATTGCAAATTGGAACATAGTTAGAAATCCGAACTTATTTACGCAGCTGGTTCCAATATGCTTTAGGAGTTACTCTCATCTTCTTTTTGAAGAAGGTATTGAAGACGGTCTTCGAATTGAATCCACTATCATATGCTAAGGCCAATAAGGTTAACTGATGTGCCGACGCTGTCCCAAGTTTAGCTTTAAAGTCTTCCAAACGATAACTATTTATAAAATCTGCAAAGTTTTGCTCAAATCCTTCATTTAACAATTGAGACATATGATTTGGCGGAAGATTCATATACTGGGCGAGCAATCGCAATGAGAGTTCCGGATTGAGATATAACCTATCCTCATCCATTAAATCGATTAATTCACTTTTATAGCGAGATAGCTCTTGATCCGTAAACAGTAATTTTTTGTATTTCACAATGGGTTCACTAGCGTTACTAGTTCCAATAATTGTGGCAATACTTTCTTTAAAAGACGCGAGATTGTGCAGCGGCTTTGCCAATGGTTCCGTTGGTAGCAAGAGTATCATAGGAAAGTGATTTTCAATCCCTTTATTGACATAATCTAGTGCTATATCTATATTGCCCAGTTGTGAATGACAAAGAACTAGAAAATTTAATGCGTTGCCAGCAGATGGAGTCTGAAGGAAAGATTCTAGCGTAGAAATGCCTTCTGCAGCTTTAGTCGTATTCCCCATTATGGAGTGGGCTAATGTAGTTCCTCCAAGCTTTGCTAGAAAACCACTGTCGTCTTCAGGTAGATTGTTAAAGTATTCCAAACCCTCTTCATGTTGCCCAGAGAGTAGGTAACCTGCACCGATGTAGACAACGGGAAACGGTAGCTCTGGCTGAATGGCTAAGCTACGCTTGAAATATGGAAGAGCATTATCATATTGCTCCATCATGTAATACAGAAACCCCTTATAGTTTAAGTTTACCGAAGAGAATGGTGCGACTTCTAGAGCTTTGTTAATATATTTCATAGCCACGTCAAGCTTACCTTCTAATGTTAGAAAATTGGCCTTAGTAAGATACATACTGTCAGTAGGCCTAATACTGAGTGCAGTATTCAGATGTGCATACGCTTTCTTAAGATCCCACTTTTGCCAGCAGCTTATCCAAGCTAAATTTAATTGCGTTTCAGGTAAATCATTCTTTAATTTTATAGCCTTTTGCAAAAAAGGTTGTGCCTTTGCAAACCCCTCATATGCAGTAACAATGCCCATAGTACCCATATAAGTGTATGCTTGATTTACATCTAAATAGGGTAGTGGAAATTCTGGGGACTCATGAATTACTTCTTCAAATATGGAAATGGCCTTATGCGTATTGGTATAATCCAACTTCATTAGATAGAATCGGCCCTTTAAGTATTTCTTATATGTTTCAAAAGAGACATTATAAGAGTCAACCAATCTTTCCTCCAACTCAAAATGTCCAAGGTGTTCTCTCAGTTTATCCGCAATGATTAAACTAATTTCATCCTGAACAGCAAACACATTACTGAGATCTCGGTCAAAAGTCTCTGACCAAAAATGAAAGTCATTTTTAACCTCAATTAATTGTGTGGTAATTCTAGCCGAAGTACCAGATAGTCGTACACTACCCTCTAAAATGATGGAAACATTTAACTGTTTTCCAATCTCAGAAATAGTACTATTCGTTCCTTTAAAGGAGAATGAAGATGTACGTGAAGTAACCCTAAGTTCTTGAATTTTAGCCAGAGCATTAATAATTTCTTCCGTTATTCCATCAGAAAAATACTCTGCCTCACTATTGGAACTTATGTTCACGAAAGGCAAAACTGCTATGGACCTTTTATCATTCATTTAGAATTAATCAGCACAAACATCGTTAAAATTGCTAAATCAAACTTAATTGTTTCTCCTTCATACTAATTTCTTAGTGATATATACACTCTCAGAACTGTTTGGAAGAGGATAGGATAAACTTAGCGAAACCTCAAGGGTACTAGTAACACTTCGATACACAAAAATAAAACCCTCTAAAAGGGGCTTTATTTTTGTACTTCTCAGAATACCTTTAAGGCTTTGTTCATCCCAGTTGTAAACCGGTATCCATACTGAAACCTACTCTCTGCAGTAGAAAATACTCGCACAACTTTGCTGGTCTATATGTACTAGTAGTTGGCAACAGTTGATGTGACGAATCACATTTCGATTGCTTTAATGATTTTGGCTTTTGCCTATCACAGTAGTGATAGCAGCCTTCATTTTATCTGTAGCTTCACTTACCGCTTTCTCTATACTATCTGCTTGGCTGGTCACAGCGATAGGCTGTTTTCCCTTTTATTTTCGTGATTTTGCTTATTCAGAGTTGCCGCAGGCAGTGAAGAATCCCATTTCAAATTCAAATCTTCTAATCGTTCACACATATCATTCTATGCATTGCAGAACCTCCACTTTATTCTTACTATATTAAAATTGTTTTCATATCTCAGATTTTACTTTTAGTGTGTCACTATATCATGTATCCATATGTCCATTTCAAGATTATTGTATATCTCCCATTTTGAATGCACATTTTAAGAATAGCTCTTGGATGTATGTTTTCTTTTTTTGTGGTTTGCCTAGTATCAAAACCCCAAGTCAATTTGAGCTTTTAAAAACCATGAAAACAAACTACTCTGGGCTATCCACCCCTATACTGGAACACTATAGTCCTTAGTCCAAGCAGAAACACGCTTTACAAAGGGAAGGTTAAAACAAATGCGCTACCTTCACCTTCTACACTACTTACAGTCAGGCTAGCACCTATGAGTTCGGCAAATTCTTTTGACAGAAGCAGCCCCATTCCAGTGCTTTGTTCACCATCTGTTCCTGAACGACGAAACCCTAAATTCATATCAAAAATCGTCGAAACTTTCTCTTTGGGAATGCCGATTCCAGAATCAATTACACTGAGTTTTATTTCTTGATTTAGCTGCTCCACTTTTACACTAATCCTCCCTTCTTTTGGAGTGAACTTGATCGCATTGTTTATTAGATTTTGAACTATCCGCGAAAAGAGCATAACATCTGTATCTATGCTTAGTATTTCACTTGATAATTCAATTTCTAGATGTAATTTTTTGTTCTCTATCTGAGCATCAAATAAATCAACTATTTCTTTTATTGTAGGATATAAAACTACTCTTTTGGTATCTATATTGATCAGTCCTGCCTGAGTTTTACCCCAGTTGAGAATGTTGTCTAGCAGTTTGGATACTCTTTTTGAAGAGGTAAACAACAGTGCTAACATTTCCTTCTTTTCTATATCGTTTATGATATCCCAATTTGTATTAATCAACTCTAACAAACCAATAATACCATTGAAGGGGCTTTTTAAATCATGGCCAAGCACAGAAAACAACTGGTCCTTGGATAGATTTAGTGATTTCAATTCCGCTTGTTGCTCCGATAATAAATTATTAGCAATTTCTAGCTCCTCATTAAGCGTTTGTAAATTAGTGTGACTTTCTGAGACTTGCTCAAGAAGTCTCTTTCTTTTCTTTGAGTTAATAAGCAAAGCATACAGTAAAATTAACAAGATGACAATAATCACTACAGATAATATCATTCGTCTGCTGATAGCTTCGTTTTCTTTAACTAACCCTAGATTATTCAGTTTCTCTTGATTTACGAACTTGTCAAACTCAAATATAGCAATTTCCTTGTTCGCTTCGGACGCTGATAAAGCATCTGAAACGGAATGATATTCCTTATAGTGTTTAAGTGACAATAGAAAATTACCATTTAAACTATCAAGAAAACAAAGAGCTTTTAAGGCGTTTTTTTTGTATCTTAGAATTCCAAGTTCACTTGCCATGGCATAACCGGAATCCAAATAAAACTGAGCTTTCGCAAGATTTCTTACCTCGAGATTGTATATCCCCATATTAACCAGCGCTGCTGTTTTGGAAATTGGGAATTTATTAATTAAAGGACTATTTAATGCATCTTCATAGTATTTTCTTGCCGAATCCAGTTGTATTTTGTCAGAAAACACATTCCCTAGATTAATATTCGTATTTAACTTGACAAAATCGTATTGGTTTGGACTAGCACATTCAACAGCTTTTAAGAAAAAGTAAACTGCTGAATCTTGTCCTTTATTTTGGCGAGAATAGAGCTCCCCTATATTCGTATAAATACTTGACCGTAGATCATAAGCACCTAATTGATTTTCGAATTCAATGGCTTTATTATAGTAACACAATGCAGAGTCAAAATTATTCAGTTTTGTATAGAGTATTCCAAAACTGTTGTATACGTGGACCTTGAGCCTTAAATCTTCGACAGTTTCTAACTCATTTCTAACTTTCAGTAAATTGCGTGACGCCTCTATATAGTTATCTTGACCAAGATAAAGTATACCTAAATCAAACAACCCTTTTCTGTACATTTCAGGAATATTATTTTCCTCTGAGTATTCTATGGTTTTACTCAAGTACTTCTTAGCACTATCCACTTCTAGTTTTCGCGTATACACCAATGCTATATTACCTAAAGCGTTTGCCTTTCTAGCGGGAAAATTATCTCCGTTTGAATATTTAAGTGCTAGCTTGTACTCGACTAGAGCCTTATCCATTTCTTCTTCTAACCAGAGAAGAGAGCCCTTTAAATTATGAGACCTGTACAGGCCATATTCATAGTCTATTTTTTTAGAGCGATAGAAAATGGTATCTAAATAATCGCTTGCACTGTCTGGATACAGATATAAAACCTTACGACATATATCAATGCGTTCATTTATATACGCCGTATCACTTTGGTAAGACTCAGAATTTTGAGATTGGCCAAGGCAAAATGATTGAATCAATAAAATAGCCGTAAGTAGACCCAAATAGCTTTTAAACATTCAAACAAAGCTACATTTTAAACGAGATTTAAACAATTGGGCTAAAAAAATAAAAAAGTGCTCTATCTCATTAACTTTTGCAAGAGTTAAATCTAAAGATTTAATATTAAATACTACTTATCTGTCGCAAACATTTAAACGTATTAAATTTTAAACAACTGGCTTACTATTTTTCGGTTCTATCTGAACTATTAGAGTCCTATTCTCTCGAAAACCACTATTTAATTCACTGACACCAGTTTCCTTATTTTTAGCCATTAATAAATCTTCCATTGACGTACTTTCTACTACTGTTTTTAGGCATCAAATTGATGCAACTAATTAATCCTTCCCGTCATGTTAAATCAGATTGACATAAACTTAAAGATTCAAGTAGTACTGATTATTATTATACTCATTGAATCATATTCTAAGTGCCTATGTACAAGATTTTAATAGTTCAGTTCTGTTACTCTATGGTCAATCTGTTCAAACCCTTTAAAACTACCCTAGTTTTGATAGTGTTTTGGCAAGCAACCGAACTATAAGATCTTTAATTTTCAGATACTTTATTACCCAGAATAATCCAATAATTTCTTTTAACACAAAAAGCCGTAGTCTCAAGAAATACTCTTAAAACTACGGCTTTTAAATTATGGAGACTCTTCGTCTATTATGTGAACTGTCTACTATTAATGCGTTTGACTTTTCCCTATCACAGTAGTGATAGCTGCCTTCATTTTATCTGTAGCTTCACTTACCGCTTTCTCTATGCTATCTGCCTGACTAGTTACAGCTATAGGTTGTTTCCCTTTTAGTCTTACTTCTAACACACACGTCTTATCATTCACTCCTTCTTTCTTTCCGTTTTCATCTTTTAGATGTACCTCTATTCTAGTGATGTGTTCCTCGAATCTGTCCAATGCCTCAGATATCTGAGTAGAAAAGTACTCTTGATGTCTTTCTTCCACGTCTATGCTTTTGTCTGTATTGATTTGTATGGTCATATGTTTTTATTTTCTTATTAGCCAAATTTAATCTTTTGATTCTATAACTCAAGGCAGATTCGATATTAATCGGCGTGTATCGACTAATGACTTGACAATAACTTGTAAGTACACAAAAAGTGATAGCGTATCCTTTAATCTCTAATTATCAGTGAAATTATACCTTATGAGTACTTAGAAGTATCTGTAAGAAAAAATGTGTAGTAAAAGGCCTAAAAACGGGTGAATGAAATCAAAATCAACTCAAGCACCAAAATAATCCAGTACCAAAGAAGCTTTTATTTTGTTTTGAACGTTCTTTGGTGGTCGCTTAATCACACGCTAAAAAAACATGAATACTACCATCATCATTTTACTGATTTTAATTCTTCTAACAGTCGTTTTTTTACTCTATCAAAATACCACGAAAAATACTGACTCACTTATAGATGCTATGCGAGACTTATTACGGTATGAACTAAAGGAAAACAGAAGTGAGTTGTCTGCGGCTTTGAAAGAGAATCGGGAAGAACTGGCTTTTGGATTAGACAACCTGACCCACAGACTCGAAGAAAAACTAACACAAATAAGTGCTGGAGTGAATAAAAATGCCAAAGAAAGTCGCGAAGAGCTAGCAAGATCACTGCTTAGTTTTGGTGATGTATTCAGTAAAAATGTGAAAGACTTTAGCGATTTGCAAGAGCAAAAATTTGATGTGATGTCTATGAAGCAAGATGACCTCATAAAAGCTACAGAAAAGAAACTAGAGAAGATGCGTGAGACCGTAGATGAAAAGCTACATAAAACATTGGAAGAACGCTTGGGTCAATCCTTTAAGATAGTCAGCGAGCGATTAGAAGCAGTACAAAAAGGACTGGGCGAGATGCAAACATTAGCAACTGGAGTAGGTGACCTAAAAAAAGTATTAAGCAATGTGAAGACGAGAGGGATACTAGGGGAAGTACAACTAGGCAATATACTAGAGCAGATAATGGCTCCAGAGCAGTATGAGACGAATGTAAAAACCAAGGAGGGTTCCAATGATCACGTAGAATTTGCAATCAAGCTGCCGGGTAAAGACGACTCGGGCAAATCTGTCTATTTACCCATAGATGCCAAGTTTCCACAGGAGGACTATGTACGCCTGCAGACCGCCTATGACAATGGAGATACTGCTGGCATAGAGACTGCTAATAAGGCGTTTGTAAATAGTATAAAGAAATTTGCCAGAGAGATAAGTGATAAGTACATAGACCCACCCAATACCACAGATTTTGGGATTATGTTTTTACCTATAGAGGGCTTATTTGCAGAAGTGGTCCGCCAGCCAGAGCTACTAACCATATTGCAGCGAGATTTTAAAATAATAATAACTGGCCCTACTACACTAGCGGCTATGCTCAATAGCCTACAGATGGGTTTCAAAACCTTAGCTATACAAAAACGGAGTAGCGAAGTATGGCAGATTTTAGGTGCAGTAAAAACTGAGTTTGGCAAATTCGGTGGAGTACTAGAAAAGGCTCAGAGGAAGATAAATGAGGCCAATAGAGAACTAGATTCTTTAGTAGGTACACGCACAAAAATGATGCTCTCAAAGCTTAAAAAAGTAGAAACGCTACCTGCAGCAGATATCGAAAAACTATTGCCATCGGAAGACGATAAAGCGGAAGACGCTTTTTTAAACGGTTAAGCTAGATAAACCTATCCCACAACTCTCTTAAAATCTGACCCTGCTGGATTCTCAAATATCTCGAGATCAAAGTATGGTGCTACAGACAGTACGTGATCAAATATATCCGAAATTATACTTTCATAAGCTTTCCAGCTTTTATCTTTACTAAAGGCATAAATTTCTAATGGAAGCCCCTTTTCTGAAGGAGGCAGTTGGCGTACCATAATCATCATCTCTTTATTGATATTAGGATTAGCTTTCAAATACTCTTCCATGTAGGCTTTGAATACGCCTATATTGGTCATATTTCTTCCGTTTACAAGAGTAGATGTGTCTACTCTTTTCGCAGTATTATACGCTTTAATCTCTTCTTTTCGTTGTACCACATAATCAGATACTAACTCAATCTTCTGAAACCGTTCTAGCATTTCCGCATCACAGAATCCTATCGAATCTATCTTTATAGAAACAGCTCTTTTGATACGTCTACCATTCGAATTACTCATGCCACGCCAGTTTGTAAATGAGTCAGATATGAAAACGTACGTAGGAATAGTTGTAATGGTAAGATCAAAATTCTGAACCTTTATAGTAGTCAGATTTATTTCCAACACATCACCGTCAGCTCCATAGTTAGGCACTGTAACCCAGTCTCCAACTTGTATCATATTATTAGCAGAGAGCTGGATACTAGCTACAAAACCCAAGATACTATCCTTAAACACCAACAAAAGAATAGCCGCAATAGCTCCAAGACCACTTAATAAATAAATAGGACTTTTACCGATCACCGTAGAGATAATCAAGATAGCACCTACAGAGAAAACTAATATTTTAGCTAACTGAGTAAGACTTCCAATGGGCTTATCTCGGTATTGCTCTTTTTGAGACAATATTTCATTGATAGAATTGAAAAATGAGACAAGAATCCACACAGAAACTAAAACAACCATTATACCTGTTGCCCCTGAAATAAAGGAAAGAGCCCATGAAGAGTTTTTTAATAAAATAGGCAGAGATTGATCCAGAATAATGGCCGGTATAAGTGTCGCAAATGAGTTTATTATACGCTCATTGAGAATAATATCATCCCATAACGTTTCGGTCTTTGCCGTAAGTTTAGGTATGAAATAATGAAGTATTTTTTTGGAGACACCCCAAACAATAAAAACTAGTAGAATCGTCATTAGCACTAAAATGAGAGCTGAGACGGTATCACTTATTCCAAGATTGGCTGTAAGCCACCTCCTTAAATTAATATCCATTTTTATATCGTTTTATTAAAGAATTACAAACCTACTCTAAAGAAATAGCTTAGGTCATAAGTAATGCACTTATTATTTTACGCTTGCTGTATAAAATCATCTGTAAAGAAACATAATTTCTATTGTGAAAAACGTAATAAGACTTATGGTTAAAAGACACCAATATAGGAAGTAATTAGATCATTTTTAACACTCAATCACTACATTAATTTCATCCCCAGGTGGGTAACACTCCACACGATAATGGATGAAATCGTTATCCCTATCGTATTGGCCCAAAATGCTTTTTGAATATCCATTTTAAAGAGATAGGTAGCGATAGAGCCCGCATATACCCCAGTGCCAGGGAGAGGTATCATTACAAACAATGCTAACCCCCAATAGCCATACTTTTCGAGTTGTGCTCCAGAACCTTTTTTTGCTCTTTTGGCCACCCACAAAGCACTTCGCTTATACCAATTCCACCTTAGCAGCCATCTATTAAACTTATCTAGGAATACCATCATAATAGGAAAAACCGTAATATTAGAAGCTAAAGCAACAATGAAAACCAAATATGGATTCAGGTCTTTTAATAAGCCATATGGTATGCCAACCTTAGCTTCGCCAAATGGCGAAATACTCCAAAGGATAGTTATAATAAAGTCTCGTAACAAAGCGACGAATTTAAGAGCTAACAGCCGACATGTAAAAGTAGTTTTAGACAAGTGTGGCTTTTATTCTGTTGATAGACAATTTTCTAAAATTTACTCCTTATGTATTAAAAAAATATCACCTTTGTTTAGTGACACCTAATCCTGAAATACTAAAGCAAATCGTTACTATAAAGATGCCCTTTGGTAAGTTTAGTGGCAGACTTCTCTGTGACTTACCTATAGAGTATCTTGAATGGTTCAAAAGAAAAGGAGGCTTCCCAAAGGGGAAACTAGGCATACAACTAGACACCGTTTATGAGATAAAATTAAATGGGTTAGAAGATATTATCCGTGAACTAAAGAAAAGATTTAGACCATGAATGACGAAGAGGACAACTACCCACAGCATAAAATAGACTTAGAAAAACGCCTAGCAGACAAAGGCAAAGAGCTTTTTAAAATAGTCCACACCTTACAAGAGGACCTGACTGACTCTGATATGCTCAAACAACAGAAAGCCTTCATGATGGAAGACGTACTTATTCTCCGTACTAAAATAGCAGGTGCTAGCGGCAATACCCTCTACTCCATCAAGATGGAAAATGCCACTCTCATACGCAAAGCTGCTATGAGCCTCTATATCAGCAAACATAGCTTTGCTTTGGAAGACTATACCGGCATGCACTACTTTGATATGCTGCGAGATGTCATAGATGAGTTTAGAGAGATCTTCATCGACTGGGTAGATAGTTTTAATAAATGGGAATACGTAAAAGACGACTGGAATTTATTTAATCCTCCAGGAGTGCACGCCAGAGACAACGATCCCGATGAAGATATCCCTTTTAACAATCCACTAAATCCTGACGATGACGAAGGCTAGTTTCACTTCACAACTATTCAAAAAAGCAGGAAACATGTGGAACATCGCTATATACAATCTACAGCCACACTATTTATCTTTACAGGCAATAAGCGTAGCCTAAACTATCAATGATTCATTTTATTTCAGGACTACTACCATAGATCGATAAAGTTTTTTCCAATTCAGTAACAGTATTAATCAGATAAGCGCACTATAGACTAAGTGTAATACCAATTTAGTTTTTAAGTGTCGTATAAATAAATTGAGTTTATCGAAGGTTTGTAAAGACGAAAAATCATTGCATAGCCTTCCGCGTGTCGCCATAGCTTTAGAGGAGGCACAAGCTATGGTATTATTTTTTAACGCATAGAAATCGAGTGAAAAACGATTTATATGCGGCAATTGAAAGCTATTTTGGTATAAGATCAAGGGTATAGTGATGAACCTACCTGCAGAAGATGTAGGACTATTATTAAACACCTTAGAGCTACTTAAACTAAAAGAACTCATAGGTCTCAGTGATACACTCAAAGACTCAATACGGTATTAAATGAAGTGAGATTGAGAAGTCCAAAACAGAAACAACCAGGTGAAAAGCGGAACAGTAAGTACCAAAGCTGTTTTAAGATAAACTCTCTTCAGTAAACAACAATTCAACTAATCTTCGCCAAACACTAATTTAACCAATAACAATAAATAACATAGCTGTCAGTTTCCTCCAACTCATAATCACGTTACTAAACTAATAAGAGGTAGTAAAACTTATTTTTTATTGACTTACAGCATAAGTTATACAAATCTACAGACTCTTGTCAGATCGGTAATCATTCCTGAGGTACCTGTACAAGCGTATAGCGAAAGAAATCACTAAAATCAAAGCTATCAATCCTACCAATCCATACACCCAACTCATATTAGACTTCACTACTACTAGCATGACAACAGCTACCAATAATATAGTTGGCACCTCATTCCATAGCCGAAGTTGCTGACTAGAAAATTTATAAACACCTGATTTATGTTGTTTTACTAAATAATGTAATGAAACCTGATACCCATAAAGCAGCCCTACAAAACATAGTTTTATTTTTAGCCACATAGGCCAGATGGGGTAGCTCCATACTAGTGATACTCCCATCACTAGTGTAATAACTGCAGAAGGTAATGTTATAGCCCAATACAATCGTCCTATCATGATAGTAAATTGCTTTTGCAGAATACTTCTTTCTACTGCTACTTTATCACAGGCTTCTCTATCATATATAAGTAACCTAACCAAGTAAAACATTCCTGCAAACCAGGTAATCACGAAGACAATATGAACTGCTTTAAGGTATAAAAAAGTCATCTATGCATCTGTAATAAGACTATTTACTGTCTTTACCCAGTCATCATCGGCATTTAGACACGGAACTACATGGAAATCATTACCACCAGATTCTATAAAATTTTCCTTTTCTTCTAAATGAAGTTCTTGTAACGTTTCTAGACAGTCAGTTACAAATGCTGGACTAAGCACAATTAAGTCTTTGATTCCTTTTTTAGGCATAGCTTTTAGTACGTCTGTGGTAGATGGCGTGAGCCACTTATCTGTACCTAACCGTGATTGAAAAGAGACAGAATATTTGTCTTTGGACAGACCCAGTTCCTTCGCTACTAAATCTGTAGTAACTTTAACCTGATGATTATAGCATGTTTTGTGAGCATCATTATCTATCTCACAGCAATTCTCACACTTAAAACAGTGGCTCCGAGTCGTGTCCGTTTTTTCAACGTGTCTTACTGGAATCCCGTGGTAGCTAAATAAGACATGATCATGCTTCTTTTCTAAAAATGGCTTTAATGTAGCTGCTACATTCGTTATATATTGAGCATTATCATAAAAGGGACTTACCACCTTTAATATAAATGATAGCTTTAAGTCCTCGTAAGCCTCCTTTACATGACTAACAGCAGTTCCATAGCTACTCATTGCATAGTGGGGATATAGTGGTAAAAAAACAACCTCCTCTAGATCAGGATTATCTTTAACTATTTGAGCTAGTACCTCTTTAGGTGCTCCTTTGCCATATCGCATGCAGACATAAGTAGGTAAAGCAGAGTAAGCTTCTACTTTTTCAGCAAGCTGATTGGTAGTTACTATTAGTGGAGAACCTTCTTCTGTCCATACAGACTTGTATTTTTCTGCGCTCCCTTTGGATCTAAAAGGCACTATTATTCCTTTAACCAAAATGGTTCTCAATAATTTAGGGACATCAACAACTCGCTCATCCATTAAAAACTCACTGAGATACTTTTTGAGATCTTTGATTGATGTAGAATCCGGAGAGCCCAAATTCATTAATAAAATTACTTTATTTGCCATATATACTATTTAAACTTTCGAATTGCGGTTAATGTTTTATCAATATGACTGCTACTTATAGCATCACTTATAAACCAAGTCTCATAACCTGACGGTGGAAGATATATGCCGTGAGATAGCATAAAATGAAAAAATTCATTGAATTTCTCTATACTCGAATCTGTGATATCTTCAAAATTTGTTATTTCTTTCTCTCCAAAAGAGATAGATATCATGCTTCCTACCTGATTAATGCTGTGCGTCACTCCTTTTTGGCTTAAAATCTGATGAATCTCTTTTTTTAATAGAGCTCCTGTATTGTGAAGGTTTGTATATATCTCTGGATTTTCATTAAGTACTTTTAATGTGGCGTAACCTGCACTTACAGCTAATGGGTTACCACTCAAAGTTCCTGCTTGATATACTTGTCCAAGTGGTGCTATATGATTCATTATCTCTTTTTTACCACCAAAAGCTCCGACTGGCAATCCACCACCTATGACTTTTCCATAGGTCACTAGATCTGCCTCTACACCCATAAACTCCTGCACACCGCCCGGGGTTATTCTAAAACCTGTCATTACCTCATCAAAGATGAGTACCGTACCGTTAGTGTTACAGAGTTCTCGTAGTTTTTCTAGAAAACCGTCAGCAGGTCTTATACAGCCCATATTACCCGCAATAGGCTCTATAATTAGAGCCGCTATTTCGTTTGGGTAATCTTCAAATAACTGTTCCACTGCTGCTATGTTATTATAAGGAGCTACCAGAGTATCATCTGTTACTGCTGAAGGTACTCCGGGTGTATTCTGTATATTAAGTGTAGCTAATCCACTACCAGCTTGTACCAAAAACGGGTCTGCATGGCCATGGTAACACCCAGAAAATTTAATAAATTTATTTCTCTTAGTGTAACCTCTAGCAAGTCTTAATGCACTCATACAAGCTTCCGTACCACTGCTGACAAAACGTATTAAATCAAGACTTGGCACCATTACTTTAATAAGCTCTGCGAGCTCAGTCTCCACTTCTGTAGGTGCACCAAATGTGGTAGCTAATCTAAGTTGTTCTTGTATGGCCAACACCACATCTTTGTGATTATAGCCCAATATCATCGGACCCCACGAATTGATATAATCTACATATTCATTACCATCTACGTCATAGAGAAATGCTCCATTTGCTCTTTTCATAAAAACTGGATTACCTCCTACGCTTTTAAAAGCTCGTACAGGAGAGTTTACACCTCCTGGTATACTCTTTTCTGCCTGTTTAAACATCCTTTCACTTTGGATGTATCTATTGCTTACACTTTGTATCATGTCAATTTATAAGTTTTACGATGTCTTTAGCAAAATAGGAAGCGATTAAATCTGCTCCTGCTCTTTTTATAGATAAGGTAACCTCTAGCATAGTAGACCTTTCGTCTAACCAGCCTTTCTGTGCTGCTGCTTTTATCATAGCATACTCTCCGCTTACTTGATACGCAGCCACAGGAACAAGACACTCATTTTTGGCCTCTCGTATAATATCTAAATAGCTCAAAGCTGGTTTTACCATTACAATATCTGCTCCTTCCTCTATATCTAACTTTATCTCTTTGATAGCTTCTAGTCTATTCGCAGGGTTCATTTGATAGGTCTTTTTATCCCCAAAACCAGGAGCTGAGTTAAGTGCCTCTCTAAATGGCCCATAAAAAGATGAAGCGTATTTAGCACTATAACTCATTATACCCGTCGTATGAAACCCTTCTTGCTCCAATATACTGCGTATAGCTCTTATTCGTCCATCCATCATATCACTAGGTGCTATAATATCTGCTCCTGCCTGAGCATGACTTAGTGCCATCCGTGAAAGTACTGAAATGGTATCATCATTAAGAATAAGACCCTCATGCACAATCCCGTCATGTCCATAGATAGAATAAGGATCTAATGCTACGTCTGTCATTACACACATTTGCGGCACTGCTCGTTTAACAGCACGAATACTTTTTTGCATCAAGCCATTTGTATTCAGAGATTCTGTACCCGCATTATCTTTTAAGTTATCTGGACATTTTACAAAAAGTAAAACACTCTTGATACCTAAACTCCACAAACATTCTACTTCTTTCACCGTCAAGTCTAGGCTGCGGCGATAGTAGTCTGGCAATGAGCTAATTTCTTCTTCTACTCCTTCTCCATCTACAATAAATAGTGGAGCAATAAAATCATCTGCACTTAATCTCGTCTCAGCTACAAGACTTCTCAAGGATTCTGTACTACGAAGGATTCTCGGTCTTTTTATCATTATACTAACCAGTCTTTGGGTTGTTTTAAAACAGTTATCAATTCTTCTTCTTTGCTATCTGGTGCAGGTAAGTGATTATAATCCCACCTAACCTTTGGTGGCAGACTCATTAGTATGGATTCTATTCTACCCTTAGTTTTAAGTCCAAAAAGCGTTCCTTTATCATGTATAAGATTAAACTCCACATAGCGACCTCGCCTTAACTCTTGCCAAATTTTATTATCTGTCGTATAAGTATCCTTTTTTCTGCGCTGTACTATTGGGACATATCCCTCTATAAAAGCACTTGCAAGTGACGTCACAAAGTCAAACCAATGCCGAGCACCTAGAGGCTCATCTCCACGCAAGTGATCGTAGAATAATCCGCCTACTCCTCGTGCTTCATCCCTATGATGATTATAGAAATAAATATCGCAAGCTTTCTTATATTTACTATAATAATCTGTGTCAAAATTATCACATACACTTTTCTGTGTTTGATGAAAATGAATTATGTCTTCTGGCACTATATAATATGGAGTCAGGTCCGAGCCGCCACCAAACCACTGATCCACTACTTCTTTCTTATCATTATACAATTCAAAGTAGCGATAGTTTGCGTGCACAGTTGGTACATGAGGATTGTTTGGATGTAACACTAAAGATAGTCCGCAAGCAAAAAAATCTGCATTATCAACCTTGAGATATTCTACCATAGAAGGAGGAAGCTTCCCGAAGACCTCAGAGATATTAACTCCCCCTTTTTCGAATACCTCTCCTTCTGATAGTATCCGAGTGCGGCCTCCCCCACCACCATCTCTAGTCCATAGCTCTTCTTTAAAGGCAGACTTACCGTCTTCTTCCTCTATCGCTTTGCATATTTCTTCTTGTAGTTCATGAATGAATGCCACAAACTCATTTTTAAAGCTTTGCATTTTTTAAACAGAATACTCTTTTACCGCATCCACAAATGCTTTGGCATGGTCTACCGGTATATGTGGCATAATACCGTGTCCTAAGTTAGCAATGTACTGCTGTGGCCCAAATGCGTCAATCATTTTTCGAACTTCTCTTTTCAGTTCAGGAATGGGAAGCATCAGTTTATGCGGATCAAAATTGCCTTGAAGTGTAATGCTATTATCCGTTAGTTTTCTAGCATACTCTGCTTCTATACACCAATCTATGCCTAAAGCAGATGCCTTAGACTTAGCTAAATCTGAGAGAGCATACCAACTACCTTTAGCAAACACAATAACCGGAGCTACATCACTAATAGCGTCTGTAATCTGCTCTAAGTAAGGCTGGGCAAATACTTTAAAATCTTGAGGAGATAGTAATCCACTCCAACTATCAAACAGCTGTATCGCGTCTGCTCCTGCAGCTACTTTTCTTTTCAAATACTCAATTGTCACCGCTGTAATTTTCGCGAGCAGCTGATGAGCTAATTCTGGATTACTGAAGCAAAAATCTTTTGCTTTAGTAAAGGTTTTACTTCCTTGTCCTTCTACCATATAGCACAGTATAGTAAAAGGTGCTCCAGCAAATCCTATGAGTGGCACCCTTCCGTTTAGTTCTTTTTTAGTGAGCGATATAGCATCATATACATACTGAAGGCTATCTGCTCCTTCCATAGCATCTATGAGATTATCTACGCTTAACTGACTGCTTATAGTATTGGGTAAATAGGGTCCTTTATTTTCTACCAATTGCACTTCTTGTCCCAATGCCTGAGGAATCACTAATATATCCGAAAAAAGTATCGCTGCATCTGGGCCTATAATATCTATAGGCTGCAGTGTGATTTCGGCAGCTAGCTCTGGAGTTTGCACCCGAGTGAAGAAGTCATACTTCTTTCTCAGAACCATATACTCCGGCAAATATCTACCTGCTTGTCTCATCATCCACACCGGAGGTCTATGTACTTTTTCGCCTTTTAGTGCTCTCAGTAATAAAGGTTCTTCTTTCATCTTATCGGTGTATAATAGTTCATAATTTTTTTAACAATATCTTCTTCTGATGAGCTCTCAGAAACTAAAACTCTTTTGAACCCCTTATAAATCCCATAATCAGCGGTCGTATGACCTATACAGAATACTGGCTTCTCTTTTTGCAACGTATTACACACCAAAAAGGCATCTATTTGAGAAGGACTAAAAAATGCAATCCCGTCATAATTATCCCACGTGTATTCTTGCTTTTCTTTATGATATACTTCTACAGCAGTATATTTAATATTTTGGGATACTGATACATCCTGCAAATCTGCAAGCCTAATATTAGTTGTGAGATGTAACACGTCCTTCACTCTATCTTTTTGAATATAAGCTGCTAATAGCTTAGAATTAGTCGCCGTTCCTCTAACCTTAAAACCTAGTTTTTCAGCATAATCTTGAGTTCTACCACTAATGCAATAGACTACGTGGTCCTTAGGGACTAAATCTAGTCCTGCTATCTTCTCTAAAGCCAGTAATGCATGTTTGCTCGTGAAAACTAAATTCCTACTTTGCTTGTGCAGCATACTAACTAGACTAGGGTGGCTTAAATAAGTAATTTTGACTAAGGGGTAATCCACTAATTGTATACCCCGACTGAGAGCTATACTCTTATTCCCTTTTTCGATATGTCTTGTGCACGCTATCTCCACTTTAATCCCTTTTTATGAGCGAATTACGTATTTCTTTACCTCCAGATTCTAGTAACTGCTTAGCGGCTAGCCTTCCTATTGTTTCCCAGTTTTCAACTTCTAGTTCTACAGATACTTCTTGCTGGCCATCTTCACTAAGTATACATCCTTTGATATTCCAAAGATCACCCTTTAATTCAGCGTATGCACCTATAGGCATGGTACATCCTCCATCTAAATGGTATAAAAAGTCTCGTTCTATTGATGTCGCTATACGACTAGTTTCGTCATTTAACTTTTTACATATATCTACAGAATAAGCATCATCCTTTCTACAAAACACGCCTAGGGCTCCCTGTGAAGGTGCTGGTAAAATATCTGCAATCTCTACTGAATCATCTAGCTGTATCCCTAACCTTTCTAAGCCAGCAGCAGCGAATATTGCAGCATCCATGGTGCTATCTTCTTTTAGTTTCTTTAAGCGAGAATTGACATTACCTCTTATAGGGACTACTGCGTGTAGGGGGAACCTTTTCAACCATTGAGCTTTTCTTCGCAAACTACTGGTAGCCACTGTAAAGTCACCTCTATTTATAGCGAATGGATTATCTTTCTTATAGACCAATACATCCTTATGATTCCCTCTATGAGGTACTGCTGCTAAAAACAGCCCTTGAGCATACACTGTCGGGACATCTTTAAGAGAGTGCACAGCAATATCTATACTACCATTGAGCAATGCCATATCTAATTCTTTGGTGAAAATCCCCTGCACACCTAATTCATACAATGGACTAATCAAATCTTTTTCTCCTTGGCTAATAATTTCTACAATCTCAATCTCATATCCTTCTGATTCTAGTTCACTCTTCACATAGTTAGCCTGCCATAGAGCCAGTCGACTATTTCTGGTACCTAACTTTAATACTTTCATACCCCTTTTAAATTAACCTCTGTTCTAGTAAAGTCCTGTAATACTTTCGAAAAGGAATTCTTATTTTGTTTGATATACTCTAAGGGCAACTCATTATTAAGAATGACATTTGCATCATTATTTTTTATAAACTGAACGTAACTGCCTATCATTTCGTTGACAAATCCAGACACTACTTCAGGTTCTATCTGCATCAAAAATGGACACACCATAGATTGCTCTAATACATCAGATTTCAAGATTCTTGCACTCTCTGATTTGTGATAAAAATTACTCCAATCTTTAAATGCCTTGATTTCATTTGAAATAATCTCGTGGGCCTTTGGTAAATCTGCATTTCGCTTATCTAAGGTTTTATTGATAATCTTAGACAAGTCTTCATTAGAAACAACAACATTGCTATCCCCTATTTCATCGTCTATAGAGCTAGGGCTAGATAAGTCTATGATAACTTTTTTCTGTAGTCCTGTATCCGCCGTTAGTATCGGATTTGCTAAATCAGAAACGGCCGTTATGACAATGTCATAATAGTTGGCTTGCTCATTAATTGTACTGTAATCGATGACTAGAGCTCCCGTTTCTTTTCCTAGTTCTACGGCTCTGGCACTAGTCCTATTACTCAATGTCAATTGACATTTGGGAAAGTAATGGACCAAGTTACGTGCTATATTAGTCCCAAAACTCCCCACACCTATTAATAAGATTTTCTTACCCTCTCTTAGGTTGTTGTTTTTCAGATACTCAATAACTGCGTAGGACAAACTAGTCGTTCCATCTGAGATGCTTGTAGTATTACGAATGTATTTAGCTGACTTTATACAGCTGTCTGCCAAACGCTTAAAATAACCACTCACACTACCTATATCTTTTGCCTCGGCTACAGCCCGCTTAAACTGCCCTATTATTTCCAAGTCTCCTATAAGCTGAGAACCTATACCACTTGCCATTTGAAAAAGGTGAAGGATAGCCTCATCTCTTGAATACACAAACGGAATATATCGTTTATCTCCTCCGAGTATTTCAATATATTTTGCCAAGGCTACATCTTTATTTCCTATTCCGTAAAACTCTAGCCTATTGCACGTATTTAATGTCATAAATGCTTCTGTACTCTCAACTTTAAGCATATCACGATATAAGTTGCACTTCTGCATATCAGTAATCGATGGAACTTTATTTTTCCCCGGAACATTAGATAAATGATTGATTCCTATTGCATATATTTTATCGCTTCTCAACATTCCCCTTCTTAATTATGAACAAATTAAGACTATATACCACCCTAAAAATACCCTATACAGAAAGAAAAATGCCCGTAAACGTAAATTCAATTACCTTATATTCACTTGCAACATAAATCAACTCAATACTATTAGTTAACAATCTTGTAGCTAAGTATATAACTCTTTATTTAATTAAATACTGACAGAGTAAATCATACTTATAATCAGTATAAATAATACTTTTATATCATAAAAGCACCCGAAAACGTAAACCTCAATTCACGTTGCATCGTATTAAATAAGAAAAATAGATAGAATCATGATGCTGTTGGTTGAGACGTGGACCAGATTAAATCTTTGATTAACACAAGATTTTCAATACCAGTTAAAATGGCCCTTTTTGTCCTAGTATAGCAACTCTATTTAGTTGCCTTTACAATTCAGATGTACGTACTACTTCCCTCCAAATGTATACCCTAGGGTAAGATAGCCGCTCCTTGGCTCGCCGGTGATAATACCTGGACCTGGATAGCTAAGTGCTCTACGCGTAAAGTAGGTTCTATCAGCCAAGTTACTCATTGTAAGCTTGATTGATAGATTTCCATTAGCATAGCCCATAGATACGTCATGAAGGCCAAACTGAGGAACCACACCCCGTGTAGCGTCACTCACAAGCCTACTATTATTAGCATCTGTGAATTGCTCTGACTGATAACTGTACTGATATGATGCATAGAACGCTTTGTACTCTGCAGTAAGGCCCGTTTTGAAAATATGAGGAATGACAAACTCTAGCTTATTACCTACAAAAGAGCTAAGCCCCTCAAGGTATGCTCCGTCTATAAAACTATAGTTAACAAATGCATCTAGGCCCCAGTTATTACTCTTCACTCTCAGTACGTCTAATATGCTAAGCCTAAAATAAGACTCTAAACCTCGAGAATAAGCCTTGCCAATATTCGTACGGTATGCGACCAGTTGATTTGCTCCGTTTGTGTTTACCACGGTTTCAGCTATCCCTATCCTATTATTATACCCTAGATAAAAAAGACTCACATCCATCCAAAATACCTTGGGAATCAAATAGCCACGCAACGTAATATCTGTATTGTATCCGGACTCGTCCGTAAGGTTCGGATCTATTCTCAGGTTTGGATTGGTTACAGTAATATCCGAAAAGTTAATCGAGCGATAGTTTTGTGTAATATTACCGAGCAGCTCTAAAGCCTTAAACTTCTTAGACACGCCAATACCAAATAGCGGGAAATGCCTAAACTCCGAACGAGAAACAAACACCGTATCCTCAAAAATCAGTCTGCCACCAGATATAAGTCTATTCTTATAAAAACCGTCAGCCGTAGTCTGAATAGCCTCGTACCTAAGGCCAGGAATTACCGAAAGGCCGTATGGTAACCTAAATATGTTTTCTATAAATAACGCTCCATTATTACCTGGATGTGTATAGCTGGATACGCCCACACTCTCCGAGTTCAAAAACGAAAAATCTGCATCAGATTCCGCACTAGAAAAACCCTGCATACTTTTATTTCCACCTCTGTAAAGTCGCGTACCGAGTAATATAGTCGCGGGCATTCCTTTCACTTTATAGTTTTGTAGCAGACGCACTTCTGTACCATAATTATTGAACTCTCCAGAAATCAGATCTCTGTTTCTGCTAGGATCAGGCCTATTGGGTCTGCTCAGGTCTCCCACAGATTTTCGCCCAGCGTCTAAAGCAAATATTCGAGCATTTAGTTTCATTCCATTGCCAAACTGCTTATTAAACAATAGAGCATATAGATTCCAATCTACACTGAACCAATTACGTGTTCGTTTACTCTGAAAAGCATCTTCCTTAAACTCTCTATCCGTAAGCCCACCTGGCTGCTGAGCGAGATAATTCATGTGTGTATACTGGGCAGTAATACTCATTGATTTGGACACATCATACACCCCAGAGAGGTATGCTGTATTTTGGTCAAATCCTGCATTGGGCTGAAAGCCGTCTCCTACTTTTTTCTGAAAGAAACCGTAGTATTTCCACTTTTTGTGCTGTCCGCCTATGCTCGTAAAACTCTTGAGAAAACCAAAGGCCCCAGCACTTAGACTTTGGGTCACTACCAATGGCCCTTCTTCTCTTTCTTTGAGCTGATAATCTAACAACCCCCCAAAATGAGGACCACTCTGCAATGCTGCTGCACCACGTACCAGATTAATCTGTGCTACTGCTTCTGCAGGTGGCACGTAGTACGACTCTGGATAGCCGAGTGCGTCTGCACTTATATCATACCCATTTTGCCGTGTGTTAAAATTACTTGTTCTGTTGGGATTGAGACCTCGTGCACCTATGTTGAGCTGTAAACCAGAAGCATCGTTTTCCCATATATTCAGACCT
>Ga0105055_10000021_pt1 | contig 143614 bp, 131 predicted proteins | sample BON03_FD_78090 | JGI IMG/M metagenome (GOLD analysis project Ga0105055, IMG submission 78090) | Freshwater microbial communities from Lake Bonney liftoff mats and glacier meltwater in Antarctica - BON-03 | ecosystem: Environmental > Aquatic > Freshwater > Ice > Glacier meltwater | place: Lake... | reverse complement strand
TCCAATTGCGATTGAATTTTTTCCCATATAGCATATCCATAAGGTTTGATTACCATACAACCTCTTACACCTGAGTTTTCAGCTAATCCAGCTCTGTCTACAAGGTCGTTATACCATTTTGAATAATCTTCTTTTCGTGTCGTGTATTTCTCTGCCATGTTCGATTTATTATCTGAAGAATTATTCCTCAAAAAAGTAAACAAAGATAGGAATTTAAGACTAATATTATTTCAATTCAACAGACTTTTCTCTAATTCAATTAAAAAAGAATTTAACTTTTCCATTGTAACATGTTCCATGACAACTATCTTAAAGCATTTAGGATTGTGATGATTATCAGGAACTAACCCAAATTCATGAGCAATTTTAGTTGAAATATAATTAGACTTTATGGTTATTATGTTGAAATTAGGATTTCTATAGAAATCAATATTTAATGATTCTAACTTACTACAAGTTAATTCAGTACGCTTTTGAAGAATGTCTATTTTCTCCTTCGATTCGGTCCATAGGTTGATAAAATCATCCAAATCGCTATTGCATTAGCACCAGACCGACTACCAATTAAAGCACAATCTTCACCTTCTACGTAACTTGCTTCTTTAGTAGTAGCATAATGAATCAAACCTTTTCTTACCCAAAAAAACACCCCTACCATAAGGTGCTTGAGCAATTTTATGAGTATCAAGATTAATACAAGAAACATTAGGATTTAAAAAGTTCACAGTGTTATTCTCTTGTTTAAAAAATGGATAATAAGATCTTCTTTAATCTTTTGAAAAATCTGAATTTGAGTATACGATTCAATTTTATCAATCAACTCTTCTTCAAAACTTTCATCACCCAATAAATCAGTATCTTTTAATAAATCAGATATGGCAATTCTTTTATGTTTCATTGCGTTATACCCAGTATAAATAATATACAGAAGTATTAATAAATTAAATAAAATGTTCGTGAGTCCAATTTTAAACTTATCTGTAATCTCAATAACATTTTTTTTTAGTAAAAATTGAAGGACTTTCTTTTAAATTAGGAATAAAAAATGTAGAATCATTCAATACTTTAACAGAGTAATTATAGTTATAAGTCGCTACACTTAAGTAGGATAAATTCACACGGTCACCATGTATTAAATTAGTTTTTTTTTGAAGTTTCAATTCTCAAAGAACCCTTGTAAGAATCTATTTTATTCACTCCAATCCCCTCTCTGTTATCAATACTATTAACAACAATAATCCCTATAATAAAAACGACATACCCAATTACTAATATTTTTATCCAAGACAAATCTACCTCCTCTGAAAACGAATAGATTTCCTCCACTTTTTTCTTGTATATTCTATATCCTTTTATTGAAAAATAAACGTAATAAATATTCTGAATTAGGAATACAAAGGTTAAAGAGAATAAACAAATATTTGACAAAAGTGCAATAAAAACCTTCTTTAAAGTTGCAAAGTAGAGAGATTCAAAAACAAAAATTAAAAAAAAGCAATAATAAACGGCAAAAAATGCAGGATAGGTTTACTTTTTTTTAAAAGTAATTAATCCCCCGAACATAAAGCCATAACAGGGGGGAAATCAATAAAGATAATAGAACTATAAATAATATAACAACAAATTTTAAGGTTATATTTTCTAATTTTAAATCAATAAGGAAATACAAGAAAACGATTAAAGTTAAAACACCGAGATAATAAGTGAAATACGTATTTTCAATCGTTTTTGTTTTTTTTAATGTTCCAATTTGAAATACATAAAGAACACTAACACAACATATTAATACACTTATTAAATTAAAAATTGTGAAATTAAAATGAAACATAGCTTCTACATGAAGAAAAAATCAATGCTTTAAATTATTTTAAAAAACTATTTTACTTCAACAAAATCAACTACTTTGTCATTTGTTATCGCAATATTTAATACCTCTTTCATCGTTTTTACATAATGAAAAGTCAATCCTTTTAAGTAAGATTCTTTGATTTCTTCAATATCTTTTCTGTTCTTTTCACATAAAATTATTTCAGTAATACAAGCTCTTTTAGCTGCTAATATTTTCTCTTTTATGCCTCCAACTGGTAAAACCTCACCTCTTAAAGTAATCTCTCCAGTCATTGCCAGATTTTTCTTCACTTTTCGTTGAGAAAACAAAGACGCTAGAGAAGTCAACATAGTGATACCAGCACTTGGTCCATCTTTAGGAGTTGCTCCTTCAGGAACATGGATGTGAACATTGTAATTATCAAAAACTTCTTGAGATAAATCAAACCAATCGCTATGCGCTTTTAAATACTCTAATGCAATAACGGCTGATTCTTTCATAACATCACCTAAGTTACCTGTCAAAGTAAGTTTTCCCTTCCCTTTAGTAATTGATGATTCAATGAATAAAATATCCCCACCAACGCTTGTCCAAGCTAATCCTGTAACTACTCCTGCAACACTATTATTATCGTATTTAGTTCTTCCTCTTCCTGCTCCCAAAATAGTAAACAAATCTTCTTTCACTAATTTAGGAATAAACTCCTCTTCCATTGCGATTTGTCGAGCTCTATTACGAACTAATTTCGCTACTTTTTTATCCAATCCACGAACTCCAGATTCACTTGTATATTCTTCAATTAAATTTTCAATCAATTTTGCATCAATTGAAAAATCATTTTTTGTAATCCCGTGCTCTTCAATTTGTTTAGGTATTAAATGGCGTTTAGCAATTTCAATTTTCTCTTCAACTGTATAACCATTTACCTCAATAATTTCCATACGATCTCTCAATGGCCCTGGAATAGTTGATAAATTATTTGCTGTTGCTACAAACATTACACGAGACAAATCAAATTCAGTCTCAACGTAATTATCATAAAATTCACTATTCTGCTCTGGATCAAGCACTTCTAACATCGCAGAAGATGGATCTCCATGATTACTTTTACCTAATTTATCAATTTCATCTAATACAAAAACTGGATTTGAAATACCCGCTTTTTTAATATTCTGAATAATTCGACCAGGCATTGCACCGATATATGTTTTTCGATGACCTCTTACTTCTGATTCATCATGAACTCCTCCTAAAGACATACGGATATACTTTCTCCCTAAAGCTTCTGAAATAGATTTACCAAGAGAGGTTTTTCCTACGCCTGGAGGGCCATAAAAACATAAGATTGGAGATTTCATATTCCCTTTCAATTTCAAAACAGCTAAATATTCAAGAATACGTCGTTTCACATCTTCTAATCCGTAATGATCTCTATCTAAAATTTTAGCAGCACGTTTTAAATCCAATTTATCAGTAGAATATTCTCCCCAAGGTAAATCTAAAATTAAATCTAAATAATTTAATTGAACAGTATATTCCGAACCTTGTGGATTCATTCGTTGAAAACGATCCAATTCTTTATGAAATAATTTAGAAACTCGCTCATCCCACTTTTTAGATTCAGCACGTTTTTTCATATCTATAACGTCCTGTTCTTGAGGATTATCTCCTAACTCTTCTTGAATTGCTTTGATTTCTTGGTTTAAAAAATATTCACGCTGCTGACGATCCATATCTTTTCTAACTTTTGAATTGATTTGATTACGCATCTCTAACAATTGAATTTCAAGAGACAAATGCTCCATTACCAATGTTACCCGTTTTTTCATATTCAATTCTTCCAACATCGCTTGTTTTTTCACAACATCAGCATTCATATTAGATGAAATGAAATTCACTAAAAATGTAGGACTATCAATATTTCCGATTGCAAACGATGCCTCAGAAGGAATATTTGGACTGTCACGAATTATTTGTAACGCCAATTCTTTGATGTTTGTAAACATCATTTCCAATTCTTTGTTCTTTTTTGGAAGCTTTTTCTCTTCAATCATTTTCACCTTCGCAAACAAATACGGTTCACTTTTCACAGCTGAAATCATTTCAAAACGACGTTTTCCTTGGATAATAACCGTTGTACTTCCATCTGGCATTCTCAGCATTTTAATAATGTGAGCAACTGTTCCTATTGAATATAAATCAGAAAATTCTGGAGATTCTTCTTCTTGATTTCTTTGAGAAACAACCCCTATTATTTTAGAACCTTTATTAGCGTCTTGAATTAATTTGATTGACTTATCTCTACCAACAGTAATCGGAATCACAACACCTGGAAATAAAACATTGTTCCTTAATGGTAAAATCGGAAGCTCATCAGGATATTCCTGACTATTCATATTTTCCTCCTCTTCAGCAGTAATAAGCGGTATAAATTCAGCCTCTGATTCTTTCATATCATTTAATTGTAGAAGTGCGTTATCAAATATATCATTCATAAGTAGAAATTCATTTTTATACGTCATTGTGTCAGTTATAAAAACAACACGATTACTTTACATTAAAAGTATTCGTATAATTATAGACATAGCCGTTATTTTTTCAATTGTCGTGCCACAAGGTTTATTCCTGCAATATTGTCACAAATAGAATAGTATCCATCTTTCTATTTCAATTTCAATTTCAATTTCAATTTCAATTTCAATTTAAATTTGATCATTATATCTTCATTTTTTTTCTTATAGCATTCTACGGCAAATTTTGTTGAAGAGGTACTTTACTAAAAAAATGTGTAAAGTAAATATTTACTAATTTTAAATTACAAGATAAAAAAACACATTAATACGAACTTTACACAAGAATAAGTTTCGTATTTTTTGCAGGAAGTTGGAAATGAAAAGTACACCAAAGAGAGAATGGTAATTACGCCAACGCATACAATCCTAGATCTATAAACGGATTTAGACTAGAAGGATAGCTTAACGTATTCCATTTTCCTCCATCAATATATTGATTCATAACTTCAAATCTTCTGATAGGATCTGCAAATGTAGTTGTGCCAAAAAAAAACGTTAAAACAATGTAAAAAGCTGTTATCCCAATTAATAAGGCACTCATTATTTTATTGCTAATTGTTTTCAAATTCAGCGATTATAAAATCATTTGGCAATTATTCTATTGAATTTAATATTCAACGATTGCTCAATTTGACGAACACGTTTCACTTCCTTTGGGTCAATAATACTCAAAGAAACACCTTTTTTTCCAGCCCTAGCAGTTCTACCACTTCGATGCGTATAATATTCTATTTTTTCGGGTAATTCATAATGCACCACAAAACAAAGATTATCAATATCAATACCTCTTGCAGAAACATCAGTTGTAATCAATAATTGAATTTTATGATTTTTGAAAGCTCTCATCGCTTTTTCACGCTCTCTTTGTTGTAAATCTCCATGTATAGCGTCAGCAACAAATTTCTTCTCAACTAATTGCTCCATCAATTTCTGAGTTTGAGCTTTCGTTCTACAAAAAATAATTCCACTGTCACCACCTTGAACATTTAAAAACTGAACCAAAGTTTGAAACTTATGACGTGGATCACATGTAACAAACTGATGTTCAATTGCTGAATTAACAATATTTCGTTTATTTATTTGAACTTTAAAAGCATCATCCGCCATATAAGCCCCTATAATTTCTCTTAAATTTTCCGGTAATGTGGCTGAAAACAACCATGTATTTCTACTTCCAATAGTATATTTCATAATGGTATCCAATTCATCTTTGAATCCCATACTCAACATTTCGTCAGCTTCATCCAAAACAATCGTTTCAACTTGACTTAAATCAATCGCTTTTTTCTCTAATAAATCGATTAACCGTCCTGGAGTTGCTACCACAATGTGAGTCGCTCTACTCAATGCTCTAATTTGATTTTCAATTTTATCTCCACCATAAACAGCTTCAATAAAAATTCTATCTGAATATTTAGTAAGCTTAAATAGTTGTTTTTGAATTTGCTGACAAAGCTCTCTTGTAGGTGATAAAATTAAAGCCTGAATACTACTATCATTTGTATTCATTCTTTGTAAAAGAGGCAGACCAAATGCAGCAGTTTTACCTGTACCTGTTTGAGCTTGACCAATAAAATCAGTGCCAAACTCTAATAAATAAGGAATAGCCTTTTCTTGTATTTCTGATGGTGTTTCAATATTGATCTCTTTTAGAGCTTTAATAAAATGCGCTTTTACACCTAATTCGTTGAACGTTTTCATTTTTTTACAGATTAAAGTCTTAAAGACTGAAGACTTATAAAGTATGTTTATATTTGGTAATATAGTTCTTAAAAACTTAAGAATTCATGAGTCTTTCATCTTTAAATCTTGTGTCTTTATAGTCTATTCTCCTGACACATTCTCCCAATGATCATTTAAATAGGCTACTAATTTCCTGGAAGTATTGTTAAAATAACGTTTCGTTCTATATCCACTCACCCACGTAATTCCTCTTACTGCATTTGTCAAGAATATTTCATCTGCAGCAATAATGTTTTGAGGGAAAATAGTACATTCGTACACTTTAATACCATGAGAAACAGCTAAGTTAATGATTTGCATCCTCATAGTTCCTGCTAAACAACCTTCATCTAATCCAGGAGTATATAGCACTCCATTACTAACTACGAATAAATTAGAGCTAGAACTTTCTAAAATCGCACCTTTTTCATTTACCAATAAAACATCATCTAGTTGTCTTTCAGAAGCATTAATTGCAGCCATTACATATAACAATCCATTTTTAGTTTTATAATTAGATAGGCTATTTTTAACTTTCTTTAAATCAGAATACAAATCAATTTCCCATCCTTTTGAATTCAGATCAAAACTATTATTTTCAATTGGATAAACTTCAATAAAATATACGGCTTCATTAGAAGTTGGAGCATACGTACCTCCAGCAATTCTATCCAAAGAAATTCTACATTTCCCTCCTTCTCTTATTTCAGATTTGTCAATTAAATGTTGAATTCTTTCCTCGAAAAATGAAACATTAAAAAAAACTGACGGCCTCATTTTCAAAGCTAAGGCACCTTCTAATAATCTTTTAATATGATTCTCTACATTTAAAGGTTTCCCATTCAATATACGAATGCTTTCAAAAACGCCGTCACCATATAAATGAGCACGATTTCCTGCCTGAAGAGTTGGTGTGTCATTTGATAAAATTGCACCGTTTGAATTAACAAATAATTGAGCCATATATTATAAAACTAAATTCAATAAATCTTTTCCTTTTTCAATATTAATAATTAATATGAAAATAACACCAAAAATGGCACCTCCAATATGTGCATCATGTGCGATACCGGTGCCCCCTTTTTTATCCGACCAAATTTCAAAAGCGAGATAAAGAATACCAAACAACCAAGCTTTCATAGGAAGAACAAAAAATATTCCTAATTCAGCAAATGGATTCCAAATAATAAAAGCAAAAACAACAGCTGAAACCGCCCCTGAAGCACCAAGTGATCGATAACTTGAATTAGAATGATTTCTAGCATAAGGGATTAAGGTTGAAAACAAACCTCCTAAAAAATAGAGCATTAAAAAATTGAGTTCTCCTTTTAAAACTCCAAAATGAATTATTAATTCTGATTCTAAAGCACTTCCTAAAAAATACAACGACATCATATTAAAAAGAAGATGCTGTGTATCTGCATGAACAAACATGTGAGTAAACACTCTATATCCTTGATTTTCGTTTTTACATATATAAGGTATGAACATCAATTTATTTTTTAGTTCCTCATTATTCATTGCATTAAAAGAGACTAAAATAGTCACTATCATAATGATTGTAAGAACTGAAATTGACATATAAATATTGAATCTATTAAAAAACTAATTTAAAATACTTCCCTACGAAATTAACAAAAAACAGTTACATAAAGTTAACTTATCACTAACAAATAGTTATTTTGTTAATAAACTTAACAAATCCTTTGACAAGTTTATTGATAGTATTAAATTGAAATTCTATATTTGCGATTTATTTTAATAAATTAATTGTTTTACGAACATGCGTAATAAAGGATTTTTTTGGTTTTTAACGGTATTATTGACAGCGGTTTGTGTTTATCAATTATCGTTCACATGGGTTACAACCTCTACTGAAGACAGGGCAGATAAAGAAGCTAACGTAAGATTAGCTGAATTAATGGCTGAGGCAAGTAAAAATGGAAACATTGGCTACTTACCAAACAACACTCAAGTTGACTTCTCACAACCAGAGGCGAAAGAAATTGCAAAAGGTGCTTTTGTAAATCAAATTTTAAAAGAAAAAGCTGAAACTCCAGTTTACCCGATTTTTGGGTCTACTTTCCAAGATGTTAAGAAAAGAAGTTTAGCTTTTGGACTTGATTTAGTTGGAGGTATGAGTGTTACTTTAGAAATTTCTATTCCTGACTTAGTTAAAAGTTATGCTAGAAATGAAAGAGATACACAGTTCAAAAAACCATTTGATAGAGCATTAAGTAGATACAACTCTACTGGAGGAGATTTTATTACTTTGTTTCAAGAAGAAAATGAAAAAGTAAATGGTAAATTACCATTGGTTCGTTTATTGTCCATAGAAGAAGTAAGTGAATTAAATATTAATTCATCCAATAGTGATGTAATTAAATTTTTGAGAGACAAAGCATCAAGTTCAATGGATGGTGTTGAACAAATCATGGAACGTCGTATCAATCAATTTGGAGTTGCTCAGCCTAATATTCAAAAAGACGCATTAAAAAATAGATTGTACATTGAGTTACCAGGTGTTCAAGATGAAGCAACAGTTGCTGATAGATTACAATCTACTGCAAATCTTCAATTCTTTGAAACATACCAAGCAAATGAAATTGGTGCTCAATGGCAACAAGCTACTACGATATCAAACCAAAAAGAAGTTACTGAAGCTGATTTAGCTAAACTTGAATCAGATACATTAAGTAATGATCCAGTTAAAAAAGATGTTGCTAAAGTTGAATCGTTAAAGTCTTTAACAAAAAGTTTAAATGCTACTGCTAAAGGTTTAGGAGAATTAGTTAAAAATGCAGGTAACTATTCTATCGGTTATGTAACTCCTGAAAACAAATCAGCAGTAGACGCTTTATTAAGAAGAAGTGATGTATTAGCTGTTTTCCCTTCTGATTTAAAATTCATGTGGTCAGCTGAATTAGAATCTATTTCTACAAAAACAAAAGAAATGGCTTTTACACTATACGCTGTAAAAGTTCCTGACAATGGAAAAGCAAGAGTTGGTGGAACTGATATCAAATCTGCTTCAACTGGTTTTGACCAAGGAAGTTCTTTAATTACAGTTGACTTATCAATGTCTGAAGCTGGAGCTGAAAAATGGGGTCAAATGACTGCAGAAAATGTTGATAAAATTGTAGCGATTACAATGGACAATGTTGTTTACAGTGCTCCAAGAGTAATCAATGCAATCACAGGTGGAAACACTCAAATATCTGGAAGCTTTTCTGTTGATGAAGCAAAAGGATTAGCAGGATTATTAAACGGTGGTGCTTTACCTGCACCATGTGTTATTAAAGAACAAACGAAAGTTGGACCAACAATTGGTGCTGAAAACTCTAGAGCAGGTTTAATTTCATTTGGTTTCGCTTTCTTAGCTGTATTAATTTACATGTATTTTTATTATGGAAAAGCGGGAATGGCTGCCAACATAGCTTTAACTGTAAACGTTCTTTTATTACTTGGTTGTTTAGCTTCTTTTGGAGCAGTATTAACATTAGCTGGAATTGCAGGTATCGTTTTAACTATTGGAACAGCTGTAGATGCTAATATCTTAATCTTTGAACGTATTCGAGAAGAACAAACAAGAGGTGTTGGAATAGACGATTCTTTGAAAATAGGTTTCAATAAAGCTCTACCAGCGATTATTGATGCGAATGTTACGCATTTATTGGTTGCTATTATCTTGAAAGTATTTGGAAAAGGTGAAGTTGAATCATTTGCCACAACATTGATTATTGGTATTTTCACTTCTATGTTCTCTGCAATTATCATTTCTAAATTAATTATTTATTACTGGTTAGGGAAAGGGAAAGAAATTACTTTAAACACTAAAATGTCTAAAGGTTTGTTTCAAAACTTCCATTTCGACTGGGTTGGGAAAAGAAAGTACTTCTATATTTTCTCAATCACTGTTACAATCATTGGATTAGTAGGTATCTTCTCAAAAGGATTGAAACAAAGTGTTGAATTTACAGGTGGTCGAACATTCGCTGTTAAATTTGAGAAAAAAGCAAATATTGATCACGTTAGAATGAACTTAGAAAAAGTATTCGTAGAAAATGGTGAAGCTGCTTCTATTGATATTAAAACTAAATCTACTGACTATAATGTTGAAATAAACACCAACTATAAATTAAAAGAAGATGGTGCTTCAATGCTTGTAAATGAAAAATTAAAAGAAGGCTTAAATGCATGTAAAGCTAAACTAGGAAACTACGAAATTTTAGAATCTAGAAGTATCTCTGCTTCAGTTTCAAGTGAAATGTGGATATCTTCTATCAAAGCAATTATTTTAGCTTTAGTAGCAATTTTTATCTATATATTAATTCGTTTTGGTTCTTGGCAATACTCTATCGGAGCAATCATTGGTTTAACTCACGATGCTTTCTTTGTAATTTCTGTATTCTCAATCTTACACGGTTATCTTCCTTTCAGTTTAGATGTTAATCAAACGTTTATTGCTGCTATCTTAACGGTAATTGGATATTCTATGAATGACACGGTAATTGTATTTGACCGTATTCGTGAAAACTTAAGAAATAGTAACGATTCTGATAATCAAAATGACATCATCAACAAATCATTGAATACTACTTTAAGTCGTACATTTAATACCTCTATGATATTATTCGTTGTTGTATTAATCATGTTCATCTTTGGTGGAGCTGCAATTAAAGGATTCTTATTCGCATTATTAGTTGGGGTTGTAATTGGTACGTATTCTTCATTATGTGTTGCTACACCAATCTTAATTGACTTTTCTAAGAAATTAAAGAAATAAGATTAAAGAAGTAATTCTTAAAATTAAAAAGTCCTGTTTGAACTATCAAACAGGACTTTTTTTATGAGGTTGTCTTTCTACCTTTTAGTGCTCTTTTAACTTATAACAAACTACGTATATGAAATAGTCCTATGAACCTCATTTATTTTATCTAAACCGCTTAAAAAAATGTTCCGTAGCTTTGGATTGACAATGAATAAATGTGATTGGTGTAAATTAAAAATTTACAATATGAAGAGTTGGTTTACTTCTGATATATTGAATTAATAAAATATCAACACCTTCACTTTCTACTAAATGATCAATCTGATTTCTCCATTTTTCCATTGGACTAAATTGCGCATGAAAAGGAACGTAACCATATCCCCTTAACACTCCCTGCTCAAAAAGCACAATACTTTTTTCACCTTTATGTCGCCCGTTTTCTAAGATATAATAATTTTCTGAAATAGTAGAAATATTTTTAATCATATCTTTCGATCGAATATTATAAAAATCAATAGATTCTTGCTGGATACAAGCGCCTTTACATTCATTTATAGAATAGTGAAAACAAGATGAATTCGTCGGAAACAAATCACATAATTTTTGACAAAGTTCAAATTCAACGATTTTTTCTTCTAAAAAAGTAATCGCTTCTTTTTTAGAAGAAAATCCAACTAAGGGTTGATTAATAAATTTGGACGTTACTCCTATAAATAATCGTTGGTACCCTCTTTCATCAAAATAAGTATAAATCCCATGAGAGAACTTTAATTTCTTTAAAGGAGGATTAAAGGAGGGCGTGTATTTATTTACTAAATTCATTTCAACCAATATAGAAATAAACTCTGAACCTGTAATTTCATATTCAATACGCGTAATCTCTTTGATTAATTTTGCGCCTTTTACAGACTTAGAATTTTTCAAATGTTGTTCAATTCTACGACGAATAAATTTGCTTTTCCCTACGAAAATTAAGCGATTGAATTCATTATAAAATTTATATATTCCAGTTTTATCAGGTATTTCATCTAATTCTGCAACATCTAAATTCGGATGTAAAATTTGAGGATTTAAATCATCTTGAATGTGATTCTTTAAATCAATAGCATCTTTCTGCATTAACAGCGTAAAAATCTTTGCTGTTGCAAATGCATCGCCTCCAGCTCTATGCCTACCGATCAATTCAACACCTAAACTGCGAGATAATTTCCCTAAACTATAGGATTCAAATCCTGGAAGTATTTTTCGAGATGCAATAACTGTACATAAATATTGTCTTCTAAAATCAAATCCTAACTTTCTAAATTCTTGTCTAACAATACCATAATCATAATTTACATTGTGCGCAACAAAAACACATCCTTCTGTAAATTCAAGTATTTTTTTAGCCACTTCAAAAAACTTAGGAGCATTTCGAACCATTTTATCACTAATACCTGTTAAGTTCACAATAAACTCAGGAATAAGCATTTCTGGATCAATTAAGGTTTCGTAATGATCTATTATATCCGTACCATCGTGCTTATATATTGCAATTTCTGTAATCTTAGAACTTTTAGGAGTCCCTCCAGTTGTTTCTATGTCGATGATAACGTAATGCAAAATATTTTTAAAATTTTTCGTTTAAGAATTTAATGTAAAGAAACTCAGAATTTTTGAATTTTTATGGTGATTACTCAAAAAATCCCATCAAATCTTCTTTTGATAATGATTTTAGAACACTTGCGTCGGTCTTAATCAGATCATTCACTAATTCTTTTTTCGATTCTTGTAATTTCATTATTTTCTCCTCAATCGTATCAGGACAAATTAATCGTACTGCTACCACATTTTTCTTTTGACCGATTCTATAACATCTATCAATTGCTTGATTTTCAACAGCTGGATTCCACCAAGGATCCACTAAATACACATAATCTGCTTCCGTCAAATTTAAACCGGTGCCACCTGCCTTCAAACTGATTAAAAACACTCGAATTTCTGAATTTGACTGAAACTCATCTACTTTTACTTGTCTATTTTTAGTCTTACCAGTTAGGTATTCAAATGGGATTTTTTGTTTCTCTAATTCAACTTTAATCAAATCAAGCATGGAAACAAATTGAGAAAAAACAATCATTTTATGATAAGGTGCTTTGGAAGTAATTTCTTCCATTAACACTTCTATTTTTGCTGAAGCATTACCATAATATTCTTGATCGTTAATCAATGCAGGCGAATTACAAATCTGCCTTAGTTTTGTTAATCCAGCCAACATATACATTGTGTCCATGTGCTTTTTCTCCTTCTTAGAGGCTTGTAAAAAATTTCTGAATTCATCTTTATAAGCATCATACACTTTTCTCTGGTCCTCCCCCATTTCACAATAAATCACCATTTCTGTTTTATCAGGTAATTCTTTGGCTACTTGTGCTTTAGTTCTTCTTAATAAAAAAGGATTAATTTTCTTCTGTAATTCAACTGCTCTATGCGAATCCTTGAATTTATCAATCGGCGCAGAATAATAATCTTGGAACGATTGTTTAGTACCTAATAAACCTGGACAAGCAAATGAAAACTGTCCATATAAATCAAATGTATTATTCTCAATTGGCGTACCTGTTAAAACAATTTTATTCCTCGATTTCAATAACCGAACCGATTTATATCGTTGAGATTCAGGATTTTTAATCGCCTGAGATTCATCTAAGAAGATATAATTAAATGAGTATTCTTTCAAATAACGAATATCAGATAGTAACGTTCCGTAAGAAGTTAATATAAGTTCATATTGATCAAAATCAGCTGCCGACTTCAAGCGGTCAGCTCCATAAATTGTGTGAATTTTTATTGATGGAGCAAATTTAGCTACCTCAACTTGCCAATTGAAAATCAACGAAGTAGGAACAACAATCAAATTTGTATTCTTTCTACCTTTCTCACGTTGAGATAAAATAAAAGCAATAATTTGAATCGTTTTACCTAACCCCATATCATCGGCCAAACAACCACCAAATTCAAATTCATCTAAGAAATTCAACCAATTTAAACCTTCCTTTTGGTAGTCTCTTAATGTTGCGTTCAACTCTTTAGGAACATCGATTGATTTAATTGATTGAAATGCAGCGATTTTTTGATGATAAACAGCTAATTGATCTTTCACTTCTTGTGTCATCACATCTTCTTCATACATTTCAGAAACTTCCGAAAAATTCATTTTAGATGTTCTAATTCGATCTTTATCAACTTCACCTGCTCTGAAATAACCAGCAAACTTTTCAATCCATTCTTCAGGAAGTAGTCCTAAAGTCCCGTCTCCTAATTCAATAAATTTAGACCTATTTTTAACTGATTTCTGAAGCTGTTTCAATGTCACTTCTTGTCCACCAAAACTCAATTTGATGGCAGTATCAAACCAATCCAAACCACTACTCACTGATACTGAAATAGATGCTTTGTGTTGATTGTATTTATTATTTTTTAAATTACTAAAGCCTAATATTGTAATCCCCTCATCTCTCCAGGATTCAAAAACATCAAAAAACCAGCCTTGCTCTAAAAACTCTTGCTTGTGAATGTAAAAATAATCTTGTTCTAATTGATCTTCAAAATAAGGATGCTGTCTCAATAAAATAGAAATGAATCTATCTTCCAATTTATCGTCTCGTTCAATTAAAAATGCATTTCCTTTCGCATCAGCTCCATAAATTTGTTTTTTCGATAAAACAGGAACTTCAATAGCACCATATTTAACAACAGGAGAAATAATTACAAATTCATCAGAATCAGACAGATAAATCATTTTAGTTTTCGTGTTTTCGATACCAAAATCTTTAATTTGTTTTTTTGTAGCAGGCTTTAAATAGGAATAATTAATTTTTATTTTACTCTCTAAATTCACTAGAATCGACTCTTGAAATTCTTCAAATTTAGATTCATGAATTAATATCGTTTGATTGTTGTTTTTAAAAAATTGTATTACACGGCTATAATTTGGATTATCTAATAAATACATTGTTTTACCAATCAAGATAAAATAATTGTATTTCAATTTTAAATCCCTGATTTCATAAGTTTTATCCAAAATCTCAATGTAACCAGAAATTTCATAAAAATTATTTTTCTTGTTGACATTTAAAATTAAATCAACATCCAATGTTTTCATCTCAATCGGTATAACCGAAGTAGATTTTATAGTATCCGAAACAGATGGATTATGATAATAAGCGTCTATTTTTAGCGGATTCAAAACAACTGCTTTTAATGCTTCAATATCTGTAGATGAACTATTTCGAACAGTAGTATTTTGAAACTTAACCAATCCGGAATAAAACTTTATTTCATCTTTATTTTCAGATTTCCAAACAAAATCAATAGGATTTTGGACTGTTAATGGATTTTTAATTTGCCCATCTTTCGTTAATTTAACCTCAATTAATTCAATATAAATATAATCATAATATCGGTGTTGTCCCAAAACCATAATCATTTTAGCTTCCTTTTCAACTTGTTTTGAAAGGTTAAATTTAGTTGGAATAGGCAATAAATGTTTTTTAAGAACCTCTTTTGACTGATCGTTTATGGGGATAATTTCTTTAATTTTTGAAGTAATTTCTAATTCACCACGCTTAAACTCTAACTTGAAATAAGTATCTAATGAATGTTCATTTTCAAGCCCATATTCTTTCGCTTTAACTCTTATCATCTCATTTCGCACATCTTCATCAAAGAAAACAAGAAGCTCTTTTCTGTCTTTAATATTGTATAGCAATTGGGTTTGATGTTCACACATTTTACGTTTACCTAATTTACAACTGCACGAAAGCGTTAGTGTTTCATTAACATATTTAATATGGATTGGTACCGATTTGAGAAAATAATACGAATCACTAAAAGATCCTTGGTTAATTTTTAAATCAAGAACGTTCAAATCGAAATATCCCCTTTTAGTATCATTCGCAAATCCTAGACTATTTTCTAGTATGAACGTATTCGTTAAATTTGAAAATTTGAAATTCTCAATAACATAATCTGTTTCGTGACCTACTATTGAAGCATCCTCAGACTTTTCTTCAACTAGTTCTATTTCCTGAATTTCAATCGTTTTTGAATATTCTATATCAGCATAAGCTAACACATTCACAACATGTTTGCAAACTGGCCCCATATCGAAAGGACAAGTGCAAGAAGAGCTTTTTACTTTTTCTTCATTATAAATAATTTCAACAGAATAAATCTTCGTACCTTTTACTTTAGCTGCAATTTCATTTTCGGTCATGTTAAATTCTTTTACGCTAGAATCATTCATTCGATCTCTTGTTTTTTGAGACGTGTAACTATTGATGTATTTTTCGAATGCTTTATTTAAAAGTACCATCTGTCAATTTTATTATTCTTGGATAAAATTAGGTAATTAATACCTGTTTTTAAGTTGCTTAAAAATCAAATTACTATTTTCTTATCAAATATGTCAATTTTACTAATAATAGTGCGAAAATTACAATCAATCCAACCTTCATCCTTTCATATCTTTTCGATTTTCACTATATTTGTCTTTCATAAATTAAAGTTATGTCTAAAGAATTACTTAACGATACAATTTCAACGGTTGATTTTTACACTTTTAAACAAGAAGTTATTGCTGATTTTCGTATGGCTTGTGAATCTAGAGAATCTTCACTATTAGGAAGACGTGAAGTCTTAACTGGTAAAGCAAAATTTGGAATTTTCGGTGATGGAAAAGAATTGGCACAAATTGCTCTTGCTAAACAATTTCAAAACGGAGATTTTCGTTCAGGATATTACCGTGACCAAACGTTAATGATGGCGATTGATCAATTGACAATAAAACAATATTTTGCTGGATTATACGGGCATACAAATGTAGAAGAAGAACCTCTTTCTGCTGGCCGTCAAATGGGAGGTCATTATGCATCTCGAAATTTGGATGAAAATGGCGAGTGGAAAGATTTGATGAAACAAAAAAACAGTTCATCAGATATTTCTCCAACAGCTGGACAAATGCCTCGTTTACTAGGACTAGCGCAAGCCTCTAAAATATACAGGCACCACCCAACCCTCAGTAAATTAGACGAATTTAAAAAATTTACCAATAATGGAAATGAAGTAGCCTTCGGTACAATCGGAGACGCATCCACTTCTGAAGGTCCATTCTGGGAAACAATTAATGCGGCTGGTGTTTTACAAGTGCCAATGGTAATGTCTGTATGGGATGACGGTTACGGGATTTCTGTTGCGCGTCACAAACAAACAATAAAAGACAGTATTTCAGAAGCGTTGGCAGGAATGAAGCGCACTAAAACGAAACCAGGTTATGAAATATTTGTAACGAAAGGTTGGGATTATGCTCATTTGTGCGAAACGTATGAAAAAGCTGTAGCATTCGCAAGAGAAGAGCATGTGCCAGTTTTAGTACACGTAACAGAAGTAAGTCAACCACAAGGTCACTCAACTTCTGGTTCTCATGAACGATACAAATCAACTGAAAGATTAGCCTGGGAAACTGAATTTGACTGTATTGTAAAATTCAAAGAATGGATTTTAAATTTTAATGCTGACGGACTTCAATTAAGTACTGAACAAGAATTAACTTCTATTGAACAAGAATCTAAAATACTTGTTAGAGATAATAAAAATGCAGCTTGGGCTTCCTATTTAAGTGAAATCAAAGCAGATCTAGCAGAAGCTGTAATATTAATGAAAGCAGTAGCTAACTCTAGCTCAAATCGTGTTTTTGTCACGAAAGAAATTGAAATTCTTGAAAAGGAAAAAGAACCAATTCGTAAAATTATTTTTAATGCTGCTAGAAAAGTATTAAAAATAGTTAGAGAAGAAAATACTGCAGCTAAAAACGCTTTATCATCATGGGTTCAACAAGAAATTGAGATGAATAAATCTCGATATAGTTCTCATTTACATTCAGAATCAAATCGCAATGTCGGTTCAATAAAAAGTGTTGAGCCAACTTATGATGCTGAACCAGTAATGGAAGATGGAAGAATTATTTTACGTGAAAATTACCGTAAATTATTTGAAAGACACCCTGAAGCCTTAATCTTTGGAGAAGATGCTGGTAAAATTGGAGGTGTAAATCAAACATTAGAAGGGCTACAAGAGCAGTTTGGAGAACTACGTGTATCAGATACGGGTATTCGTGAATGCACGATTATAGGCCAGGGTATAGGTATGGCAATGAGGGGATTACGCCCAATTGCTGAAATACAATATTTAGACTATTTATTATATGCAATCCAAATAATGTCGGATGATTTAGCAACCGTACAATACAGAACAAAAGGCGGTCAAAAAGCACCTTTAATCATCAGCACAAGAGGACATCGTTTGGAAGGTATTTGGCATTCAGGAAGTCCGATGGGAATGATTGTGAACGCAGTTAGAGGTATTCATGTTTGTGTACCTAGAAGCATGACAAAAGCTGCTGGGTTCTACAATACATTAATTGAAGCTGACGAACCAGCATTGGTTATTGAACCTTTGAATGGATATAGATCAAAAGAACCATTACCAAACAATATTGGCGAATTTAAAATTCCATTAGGGATTCCTGAAATCGTAAAAGAAGGTTCTGATTTGACAATAGTATCTTATGGTTCTACGTTCAATATCTGTGAAATTGCAGTTAAACAATTAGAAGAAATTGGAATAAGTGTAGAATTAATTGATGTTCAAACACTTATACCTTTCGATATTAATCACATTATCAAGTCATCATTAGAAAAAACGAATCGTTTGTTGATCATTGACGAAGATGTTAGCAGTGGCGCTACTGGATATATGTTAAATAAAATATTAGTTGAACAAAAGGCATTTACAGTTTTAGATTCTTCTCCAGAAACACTAAGTTCAAAAGACCACAGACCAGCTTACGGTACAGATGGAGACTACTTCTCTAAACCAAGTATCGATGATATATTCGAGAAAGCATATTCTATGATGAACGAGGTTAACCCAATTAAATATCCAAGTCTGTATTAAATATTAACTGTTTTTTTGTGTAATTTCTAAAAATAGAGAAGAGCGTTAAACTATTTTAACGCTCTTTTTTTGTTTAAAAAGAACCTGACCCAGACACTTATATAATTTAGATTTAGTATAAATCAAAAAAATTAACTATTTTAAACCAATTTCAATAAATAGATTAGCCTGAAAAATATCAAAAAAAAGAATACTATGAAAAAAACCAGTAAATTTTGTGCAGGAGCATTTGGACTTACAGCATTATTAATTACAACTGCATTTACAGTTAAAAATTCAGGAGATGAAATCATATCTTCTAGCTCTAAAGAAAAAAGTAGCGGAGGAATCATCGGAAGAACTAGATCTGCTCATGACAATGCTGCAAATTCAAACAGTATTAAAACGTGTACACAATGTCATTATGGAGGAGCTAGTATACCCTCACCTTCTGCAATTTTCTCACCTGAGTTAGGTGCTAATAACACATACGTTCCTGGAACCGTTTACACTATTTCATACACAGTTACAGGCTACCCTAAATTTGGTTTTGGCTTAGAGATTAACGATGGAAATACGGCTACTTCTATGACAGCAGGTACGATATCAGCAAATTCATCTAATATCATTTATGATCCTGCTCCAGTAATGTCAGGAAACACGATTCCTGGCACAATTAAACACAATGCACCGATTTCAACAGGAAGCTCAGCAATAATAACCTGGATTGCACCTTCAAACGGAACAACTGCATACTTATTTTCAACAGCCCTAGGAGTTAACGGAACAGGAAGTACATCAGGTGACAATGAAGCTTTTTACGACCTAGTTTTAACACCAAAAGTAACTGGAATTGAAGAAACAATAAGCGTTAGTAACTTAAAATTATTCCCAAACCCTGCTACAGAAATTGCCACATTCACTTATTCTTTAAAAACAGAATCTCATGTAACGATTGACATTACTGACTTAAATGGCAGACTCGTTTCTAAAGAAGTTGATGAAACACTTTCTGCAGGAAATCATTCTCAAAAATTAAATGTAAGTAATTTGGATAAAGGAACTTATTTAGTTCGTATTAAATCAAATGATAAAATTGTCACTAAGAAATTGAGTGTAAATTAAACAACACTTCATTATCTATTTTATTCTTATAGGTTGGCTAATTTTAGTCAACCTTTTTTTAGTGAAAAAAAACTAGATAAAAAAAAGAGAGAGGAAACGGGCGTCTCCTCTCTCTCTTAAATCAACCTAACCTAACCACCTAAATCATAACAAATATACAGCAATTATTCTAATCTGCAAAATTTATATGCATTAATTTCATAAAAACTTAACATTAAAATAAAAATAGATTATAAAACCTTGTAATTCAACTAATTAAATTTTAAGTTAAATTAATTGAAACCTATTGTAAAACCAAAAAAATCCGCTGATAAGAGAAATCTTAAGCAGCGAACATTTATAAAATGGTATGCTATTTTGATTTACATCATTAAAATGGACAGAAATATTGGGTAAATTAAAAAAATAGTCTGTACAAGATAAATACATATCTCGTACAGACCAACCTAATACTAATTCAGAATAGTGTGTCAGTATTATTTTCCGAAAGAATATGAAATACCGAAATTAGTATTTAAAGATGTGAAAACTTGGTGATACTCCGTTATTTTTCTTCCAACATTTGCATCTCTATTTTCATTTATAATTGAGAAATTTGGTTTCGTATAAATACAATCAACTCCAAGTTTTAAACTTATATTATCCGTCAATAAATAATTGATAGACAAACTAGTTTGAAGTCCAAAAGTAGAGGCGCTAGCTGCTCTTTGATAGAAAGTAGCTTCTAGTTGATCTTCAATATCAACTTTATACTCTGGAGTTACCGCATAAACTAAACCTCCTAACACTTTCGCGTTAAATATAAACTTACCTTTTGGATACGAAAAAATTGGTCCAACAAAGAAATTATACATTGAATATTTTCCCGATGCAGTCAATGTTATACTATCCACTTCAAAATCTTCTTGAAATCCATCAGAAAGTGCCTGTAAACCATTTGAAGAAAATGAGTTTGTAGAAATAACCGCAGCAAAACCGAAATTTTTCTTAATAAAATACCCACCTTCTAATCCTAAGTTGACACCATTAGAATTAGCAAAACCAGAAGAACTATCAGCATAATCACCTTTAATTGCATTTCCTAATAGAGCAGAATAACCACCATTTATTCCGATGAAATATTTATTAAATGTTTCTTCTTGTCCAATAGAACTAAATACAGAACTCAACAATACGATGAATGCTATTATATTTTTTTTCATTTTATCTTGTTTTAAATAATATTAAAAATCTATTTTTTGTTACTTGATATTTAAAGTAAAGAATACATCAACATCTGTATTCCCTGGTGCATAAGTACCATTTTTTGTATTAGGCTGATGCCTTAAAACACCTTCTAATCTTCCAGTTGAAATAGTTCCATTGGTTGTAAACTCATTTTCTAACCCAATGTGAAATGGAGTTGGATTTGTGTCAAAATCAGTTGCGACGATAGTTAAATTTGAACTAATTCCACCTGTCTTAAAAAATGTAAAAAAATGAAAATTTCCTTTTTCACGAATCTCTTCGGTGATATCTTCTGAAGGACTTTTAGTTTCATCTAAAATCTTAACAGAAACTTTGTAAATTTTATTTATATCCAGATTTATGATTGCGCCACTTGTGTCAGGAGTATTTTGATCATCAGGAGTTAAATCCCTCCATATAGCCCAAGTTGTATCCTGAGGATTTGATTTATTTTCAAATCTTAATTTAATTGTTGTCATAAATTCACTTCCAGCCACTGGAGGAGAAATGATAACTTCTTCTTTTTTACACGCTGTAAATGAAAAAAACAATCCTACTAATGTTGCTAAACTTACTTTTGAATAAGTTCTATTTTTTCTTTTTGATTTCATCTTACTATTTTTAACTATATATAATGTACTTGGTATTATTTAGGTGATTAAACTATTTCTAAGAAAGATAAAATGAGTTGGCGGACCTCTTAATAATATTGAAGATGAATGAAAGCTTATTAAATGGTGTTTTTTCTTTTTGAATTTTAAGTAATGTGATTTAAAAAAACGAATTGTTCCAGGTTTAAATGAAAAATTTGTTGGATATAGGTGAGAAGCACAAACATCGCATTTATCAGTCTGTTTATTGTGGATATGATTGTCATTTTCAGAATGAAAACATCTGTTTTCAGAACTATTATCTTCGTGTGAATGATACAAAAAAACAGCTTGACTAACTATAAAAATTAGTAAAACAAATAAATTCACAATTCTATTTCTTTGCTTTTTATTCATTACTACTCGAGTTAAAAACAGAAAATGGAATCTTCAATCTCAATGTAATATTCCTACCAAGTTCATTCGAATAATACCTAAATCTATTTAAATAATCTCTATAGATAGTGTTTGCTAAATTACTAACACTCATATTTATAGAGATAGTTTGTTTTTTTATTTTAAATGAAGTTCCTAATTCAAAATTCATTAAAAAATAACCTTTGGGAGGGGCAACATAATCACTTTTTTTAGGCACATTTTTTTGCTCAAGAACAGTCGTTGTAGAAAATTCAAAAAATAAATCACTCATTTTTTTAAAATTATCCTTCTTAAACGTTATTCCATTATTAAATCTATTCGACGGGATATTGATTAAGTAATCATTAATCGATCGATTATAAGCGTAAATCAAGGATGTTTTAGACGTAAATTCTATATTTTTAAAAACATCGTACCCGAAACTAAAATCTAAACCTGTATAATAAACATTCGATTGCTTGTAATGAAAAGCTGGATAAGTACCTGAAATTGTAACTATTGGTTTAAGCAATGGATTTAAGTAAATGTAATTATCCATTGAATTAAAATACCCACCTATTTCAAAACTTAACTTAGTACCAGTGAAATTCAAATATGATTGAAAATTATATGATTTTTCAGATTTTAAAGTAGAGTCACCAATTTCAAAAGAAGCCGCACTTTGGTGAATACCTAACGCAAACATTTCAATAGGAGCTGGCGGTCTCCAACCTACCCCAAAAGAAGAATTTAAACTCATCTTTTTACTGAATCTATAAATACTCCCCAAAGTAAAACTTGTATTATCCCATTGATTTAAAGCAGTATAAATCGATGAAGTAGTGTAATTTTGACGATATGATTTCATCCATTTATAATCGTATCTCCCCCCTACCTCTAATGTCAATTTATTTTTAGTCCATTTTTCTAAAACAAAAACACCACCACTATAATTCCTGTAATTTGGAATTAAAGATCTATATTCCAGCCCCCTAAATACATTTCCTTGCGTAGAGAAATTTACACCTAAACTCCCTGAAAAATTCCCGACGGCTTTATGTTCATAGATTAAATCCGAAGAATTTGTTATCAATTGAAAATAAGCATCAGGAATATTTTGATCGACAATAGCTTGATTGTAAGACAATCCTTGCCCAAATTCTTCGCGTTTATTAATTTGTCTTGCAAAAACATACGTAAAATTTCCTGCATTTTGAAAATGATAGCATCCTTTAATTTTCAATAAATCGTGTTTTACATTTTGATAACCTCTTGCAATTGAATAAGAAAAATAGGAAGGCACAATGGGTTCAGAACTGTTAAATAAAAACAGTAAATCTTTTAAATTTCCAACTGAAGAACCCGAATATATACCCATCTTAGAATTGAAGCTACTGTAATAAACATCTAGATCAAATTTCTTTTTATTGTAACACAAAGCACCTGAATAATTTGATTCATTCATTGCAGTATTTGTTAAGTAATAAGTTGGGGTTTTGAAATTCCCTGCTGCTTTTAACGTTCCTTGTAATCGCCAACTTAAGCCTGCAAGCTTTTTATCAAATCTACCTTCTAAGTAAGATGAAAGAACACCCAATCTACCATTTGAAGAACCAACTGTATTAACTTCTCCTCTAATCGTTTTTCTTAAAGGTACTTCTTTGGGCTCTACCAAGACTACACCGGCTATGGCATCCATTCCGTATCGAATACTTGCAGCACCTTTAATCACCGAGAATTTAGTTGCGATAAACGGATCTATTTCTGGAGCGTGATCTGCACCCCAATTTTGCCCCTCTAAACGCACACCATTGTTGAGTATAAGAATCCTGTTTCCATACATTCCATGAATCATAGGTTTTGAAATACTCGGTCCAGTTTGTATACTTGTAACACCAGTAATTGATTTTAAAGACTCTCCTAAACTAAATCCTCTCGTTTTTTCAAGTTCTAAACCGCTGATTTCAGATTTTTGCAGTGATTCAATTTCTTGTTTTTTAATATGATGAGCTTCAATTGTAACTTCAGATAAGTTTTCGAGATGTGTTTCAAATTGAATTTGAATATCCACATCTCCTCTTAATTGAATTGTTTTTGATTCTGAAACCAATTGATTTCGATCAGAAAATAAAAGTGTATATTGACCTAAGCAAAGGTTCTGAAATTGAAACCTTCCTAATGAATCACTTACTGTATTTCGAAAATTATCATTCAGGTATACTTTTAGAAAAGGTATTGACTCCCCTGAATGTGAATCCGTTATTTGACCTTTTAATTTTAAATTACAAAGTGAATCTTGAGAAAAAACAGAAAACTGAATTAATCCAATAACACAAAATAGAATAAATCTCATTTGATAATTGTTTAATTAACACAAACAATAACCACCTCATTAAGAAGCTGTTACAAAGATGTAATTAAACTGTTGGCGGACCTCTTTTTGAAGGAAGAAGTAGTTCTAATGAACTATTGGTTATGATTGGTTTATCACTACTTAAAGCGAAAAATTTCAGGAAAGAAAAAGAAACGATTTCATTCGGCTGATCAACAAAACCTAAATCAAATTCACAAGTAAAACAACTTTTGCTTGATGACTTAATCTTTGAAACTCCATCGTTATTTTCTTTTTTAACTTGGTGTTCATCATGTTCACAATTATGCCATAATGTACGTGGAGTAACCAATACAAAAAAGCTTAAAAGCAAACAATACGCGATCCAAATCTTAATTTTCACGATGTAAATATAAAAAAAAATACTCAAAAAATGGGTTATTTTTTACTTCACACCTATTTTACAGAGATACTATGAAGCGTTTTTAGTGAATAAATTTACAAACTAACTCAAAAAAAATATCTTGAGTTATTTTTTAAAAATTGCCGGTTTCAAAATACGTTCAATTGTTTTAAGTTCAAGTTTTTTACCAATAAAAACCAATTGATTTGATTTAGAAAGTTGTTCTTTAGGCAGGGTGATAAAAATATTTTGACCAGTTGATTGAACTAAGTAAACTTCATTGTTATCACCAACAACAAATCCTTTAATTCGATACACTTGATGATAGTATACTGCTAATAAATTTTGTAAGCAATCGCGAAGTATTTCAATATCAAGCAAATTCGATGATTCAAAAAGAACCGAATTGATTTCGTGTTGTTCAGATTCAACCAAAACTGTTCTAAAGAAGTTTGGGCGAATTGGATTTTCAACTGTTAACCATTCTTTACAGAACAATTGAACCTTAGAATAAACAATTGAAGCAAAAGGGTTAATTTTTTGAATAGTTTTTTCTATAGTTGAAATGTCTTCGTTTGAGTATTTATTAAGAACAATTAAATCACTTGAAATGAGTTGACGTTGAATTTCAGAAATTTCGTTTATTTGATTTAGTACTTGTGAACAATCAACAATACAAATTATTTTTTTCAATTGAAAATAAGTAGCAACCTCAGGCTTTTTTAAAATAGAAGCGATTTTCCCTGAATCGGCAATCCCTGTCGTTTCTATGAAAAGATGTTTGATATTTGACTTAGAGTCTAGAGCAATTTTATTCAAGACTGAATATAATTCTCCATCGAGCGAGCAACAAATACACCCATTTGTCAATTCGTACATTTCTTCATACTTAGCATCAACAAGTGAACTGTCAATGTTTATTTTCCCAAATTCATTTTCAATTATCCCATTATTTTCAGGGAAAAACTTAAGAATTTCATTCAATATTGTTGTTTTACCGGCACCTAAAAATCCAGTAATAATATACGTTTCAATTTTTTCCATTGACACTTTATAATGGTTTAACTAGATATTACAACTAACGCAAATCCCCTCAATATTTAAATTAATTTTTTGAATAGAATATGTTTTTGGAATTTTAAATTCAGGAACAATTAATTCATCTAAACATGTTATTTCATCACAAGAGGTGCAATGAAAATGAATATGTTCATCACTATGTTGATGATCATTACATTTTGATTCATTGCAAACAGCGTATCTTGCAGTTCCATGAGAGTCCATAATTTTATGAACTATTCCCTTTTCTTCAAATGCAGAAAGTGCTCTATAAATTGTCACACGATCAGAAATTGATTTAAACATTTTTTCTAGCTCAGGTTGAGAAATAGCATTTTTCCTATCCAACAAAAAAGATAATAATTGAATTCGAATTTCTGTTTTCTTTAAACCTGAACTTGATAATTTCTGAATAGCAATCTCTTTCATAGGCTACTTATTATTTATTTAAATTAATAAGTTCTGAAATTACTCATTTTTCATTTCAGAACTCAACTATCATTTAAATATCTTTGGGGAATGGGTCGGTAAAGATGTGATTCGTTTTATATAAATTTTCTTCATCTTCTTGAAGTAAACATTTTTCCAATTCTTCTAAGATTTGTTCTTTGTCCATATCTTGACCTATGAAGACTAATTCATTCAATCGATCACCCCATTTTAAATCCCATTTATTTTCTATATATGTTTGATTATCGATAAACGAAGGATCTTGACTTCTTTCAGCAAATGGCATAGAAGCCCACCAAACTCCAGCAGTTTCTAAACGTGAAGAACCACCAGCTTGACTAAATGAAATAGCTTCATCAGGTCGAGAAGCTAACCAAAATAATCCTTTTGAACGAATTACATTATTTGGGAATTTTTCATTCAAATACTCCCAAAAACGCTCCGGATGAAAAGGTTTACTATTTCTAAAAGGAAACGACGAAATACCATATTCTTCAGTTTCTGGGGTATGATTTCCGTTCAATTCTTCTTGCCAACCTGCAGTTGATTGAGCTTCCTCAAAATCAAATAATTTAGTATTGATTAGTTCTTTCGGGTCAACTTTACCAAAAGTTGACTCAATTATTTTTGCTTTTGGGTTCAGCTTTTTAATGGTCGCTTTGAGTACACCAAGATGCTGTTTTTCAATTAGATCCACTTTATTTAGGACAATAACATTTGCAAATTCTATTTGTTCAGTTAACAAGTTCACAATTGTTCGAAAGTCGCCTTCCATATCCGTTAATTCACGATCAATTAACAATTCACTTGAACCGAAATCATTCGAAAAATTGAAACAATCTACAACCGTTACCATTGTGTCAATATAACTGAAACGAGAAAGATCAATTCCATTCTCTTCATCAACAAATGTAAAAGTTTGAGCCACCGGAATTGGTTCTCCAATACCCGTACTTTCAATTAAAAGATAGTCAAAACGATTTTCTTTTGCTAGTTTTTCAACTTCAACCATTAAATCTTCTCTCAATGTACAACAAATACAACCATTACTCATCTCAACTAATTTCTCTTCAGTTCTAGAAAGTATTTGTTCATTTTGAATCATTTTTGCATCAATATTGATTTCACTCATATCGTTAACAATAACTGCAACTCTTAAGTTCACTTTATTGTGTAAAATATGGTTTAATAAGGTTGTCTTTCCTGTTCCTAAGAACCCACTTAACACTGTAACTGGTAATTTTTTTGTCATTTTATTATTATTTAATATAAATACAATTGATAAAACAAATAATGAGGCTAATTCTAAGCTTTAAATCAAATAGACGTCCTCTTTAAAAAGAATTAATTTTACTATAGAATTAAAAAACAGTCATAGAACCGATTGAACTATTTTTTTTAAACTCGAAAGAAACTTTATAAACAAAATAAAAAGAAATCAACAACAATAAGAATATAAAACATTGTTTATCAGATATATAAGTGTTTTTATTTAAAAATAACCATTGATTGATTGTTTCAGGAATCATAAATGCAACTTTATTGCAAATATAATAAATTTTTATCACAATGCAATCATGTTGCTATTAAGTGTGCAGGTTAAACTCATACTTTTAAATGAGTAAAAAAAATACATATAAATATTTGATAATAAGTAAATTAACCAATTATCAATCCAATTAAATTAAATTTAATTAACTGATAATCAAATAGTTAAATACATGAAAACAAATTCATTTTTACAGTATTTTAGTCAAATTACAGACCCTAGAAGTCATATAAACAGAATACACGATATAAATACGATTCTACTCATCGGAGTTGATGCCACACTATGTGGGGTTGAAACAACAATACTGCTTTGACTCCATCTCTTGCTATAGTATTTGCATCAGCTATAAAAATTTTAATTATTAACACATCTCTACATCTTGAACAATACGTAACACTACCTAATTCATTTTTATTTAATAGTACTATTTCACACATAACTTCACTATTTAGAATTGCTTTAAATAACAAAACAAAGTAATGAACATTAAAAAGATATTACAATACCGTAATAAGGGTATTTAGAATTATTCTAAATAACAAAAAAAATTACAATTTCACCCCGTGAAAATCTAATGTCAATTGTTTATAAATTTCTGTATATGAATTATCTTCATTTCTTATAATTAATTCTTTTTGAATTAATTCTTTCTGAATTTTAGAAAAAAATAAAATGGTTCTTTTTGGTGAATTTGGTTTGCCGTAAATCGTAACTTCTTCCGAACATAATAAATTAAATACTTCAGCATTTGATTTCCATTTATTTGCTGAATGAGAGGGCAGTATCAGTACGAAGGTTCCGAATTCTGTAAGTAATTCACTAGTTTTATTAAATAAATTTAATAAAGGTAAACTTGATTCATGGCGCGTATTCGCTTTTCTTTTTGATACATTCAATAAACCATTTTCGAAATATGGTGGATTTGAAACAATTAAGTCAAATTTTTCCGATGAATTAAATTTTAAAAAATCACATAAAATAGGTTCTACCCTATCTTTCCATGGAGAGTTGTGAAAGTTTAGAGTTGCTTCTTCTATACTTTCGGAGTCTATATCAATAGCTTTTATAATTAATGAAGGTGAACGTTGAAGCAACATTAAAGATATCACTCCAGTTCCGGTACCAATTTCAAGACATTTTCCAACTTGATTTTTATTTATAACTGAACCCAATAACATTGCATCAGTTCCAAACTTCATTGCTGAACGATCTTGACATATAGAAAATTCTTTAAAATGGAAGAGAGACACTTAAATTAATCTAAATACAATTCAATTAATCCAGTTGGAGCAACAACATGTAATTCTTTATTTTCTCTATCTACTTTGGTTACCAATCCTTTAATTAAAGGAATTAAAACTTCTTTTTCACCGTTCATTATTTGCAACAATGGATTGATAGACAAATCAATAACACCTTCTATGATTCCTACTTCACCAAAACTACTATCAATACATTTAAATCCTACAACCTCATGGTCATAGAAATTTGTACCTGATAATTGTTTTAAAAAAGAAGCTGGAAGATATAAATCTTTATGATCTATGATTTTGGCATCGGTTTCATTGTTCACTCCTTCGAATTTAACAAGTGCGAAAGGATGATTTTTAAGAATAAAAGATTCTATAAAAAACGGGGTTAATTGTTCATTAATCTCAATGTATAAACTCTCAATTTTGGCATATTCACTAGGAGTTGTAACGTCTAAAAACAACGAAACTTCACCTTTAAATCCGTGAAGTTTCGCTACGTGTCCTAAATGAAAGCAATCTGCTTTATTCATTCACTATTTTTTTTCTGCTGAATTTTCTTCAGTTGCTTCTTCAACTGATGCTTCAGCTGCTTCTTCATCAACCGCAACCTCTTCTACAACAGGTGTATTTTTAATTTCAATCGCTTTTGCTTTTGCAGCATTTGCAGCAGCTTCAACTTTCAATCTCTCTGCTTTGATCGCTTCAACAGACTGACCTAAACCAGCTTTTTTAGCGTCAATTTTATCAGCTTTTTCAGTTTCCCAAGCAGCGAAACGAGTTTCAACATCTTCTAAAGTTAAAGCTCTTTTTTTTACTCCATTTACTAAGTGATTTTTGTAAAGAACTCCTTTGTAAGAAAGAATTGCACGTGCAGTATCTGACATTTCAGCTCCTGTTTGTACCCAGTTTAATGCACGTTCGAAATTGATTTCGATTGTTGCTGGGTTAGTGTTTGGGTTGTAAATACCTAATTTCTCGATGAATTTACCATCTCTTTTAGAGCGTGAATCTGCAGCTACTAAATGAAAGAAAGGATTTCCTTTTTTTCCGTGTCTTTGTAATCTAATACGTGTTGCCATTTTTGTTTTATAAGTTGAAGTACGAAACCTCAGTTAATAAATAAATTATTTGAATGCAAATATAATGAAAGATTTTGAATGAACAAGAGTTTAAGTAAAAGACTTAATGATGAAAGATTTAAGATGAGCTTTATTGAATTATAAATTTAAAGTATTGATTATTTCATCTACTATTTTAAATTTACAGTTGAAATTTAAAAACTTTACAACTATGACAATCAAAGAATTAAAAACAATTGATGAAATGCTTGAGCACCTATCGGTAATGCAGGAATTATACCCTACCTTAACCCCTACTCAGTACCACGAAATGTTATCTGATATGATTCCTAATAATTACGGGCAAATAGCTGTTTTTACGGAAGGAAAATGTGTTGGAATTAGCGGCTATTGGATTGGCACAAAACTGTGGTGTGGAAAATATTTAGAATTAGATAATGTTATCATATCCGAAAAATACAGATCTAAAGGTATTGGAAAAATACTATCTGATTATTTAGAAAAAAAAGCACATTTAAATAATTGCACTATTCAAGTATTGGATGCTTATACTTCAAATTTTAAAGCACATCGTTTTTATTACAATCAAGGATTTAGTCCAAAAGGCTTCCACTTTGTTAAAATCATTGATAAAAACGGGATTCGATAAATTTGAATCAATAAATAAGGGTTGCCAAAACTGACAACCCTTACTATTTCACTTAAAGTGAATTCGTTATAATCAACCTTATTGAATGATTACTTTTTGAGTTGTATTTCCAACTTGGAAGAAATACACACCTGAATTCAATGATTTAACATCAAAAGTTTGAGCTGCAGAATTAGTAAACTCTCTTGACTCGATAACTTTTCCTTCTGTAGACATTAAACGAATAGTACCATTGTACAACTCATCAGATAAAGTAACTGTTACAATATCATTTGATGGGTTAGGGAAAATTGAGAAGTTAGAAGTTGTGTTTTCCTCTAAACCTACACCTGATAATTTATAAACTTCAATATCATCTATTCTAACGTTACCAACTAATAAAGGAGCTTGATTAGTACCTGTAGTTTCAGCTCTTCCCGCAATAGCAAAGTATCTAGTCCCGCTTGTAGTAGCTACATAAATTGTAGAATCTAATTCCCATGCACCAGTTCCAATATTAGGTGTAATTGCAGTAAATGCTCTTATTGTATCTAAAGCAGCCAAAACAGTAGTTTCACCCGTTAAAATTGCAGTTTGACCATTTACAGTAACTGCAGTATTAGAACTAGTATTAGCTTTTCTAAAATATTTAACAACATAACTATCACCCGCAACTACGTCTACACAAGCAGTTAAAACATATGAAGTATAAGTACCTGCTGGGGCACCTCCTACTACTGAAGGACTAAAAAACAAACCCCAAGGCGCTGATTTGAAAGACGAAGTAGAGATACCAAATTGCGAGCCAGCACCTAACCAACCTCTTCTTAAACTAAATACGTCATACAAATTAGATAATGAATTAGTATAAGCACCCGCACTTAAATCAGTAGAAATTGAATTTGCAAAATTAATAACTACAGATGTATCATTAGCAAAATTAATATCTGATTGAACAGTAACATAAGATCTTAATGCATGAGCATCTTGAGTTATCGTAGCAATTTGTGTTGTAAAATAATACCATAAACTGTCACCTGCATTAATAGTAGAAGTAACAGTTTCCGTTACAGCTGTTCCACCATTAAATTGATAAGAAACTGGGAAGTTAGAAATAGGTGTATTTCCTAAATTTGCAATTCTACAAGCAACAGGTAAGTTTGATAATTCACAGTTCGAGGTAGGATGGATTTTACCATCATTTCTATCATGATTTGCATTTACCCCTGTAGCTACAACTTTAGCATCTACAAAAGGAACATTGTTGTCAGCAATATTAACAGATCCTTGAATACTAGTCGGTAGACCACTATACCCATCTCCTAATATATCAAAAGCTGCAGTTTGATCTCCTGAAACACTACCGCCAATAGTAACATTTACAGTAAAATCAACAGTACCTGCATCAGTTTCAATACCTCCGAAAGTTGAATTTCCACTTATCCAACTTGCATTTTGACCAGAAATAGTCAAGGGAGCAGCTGGTTGACCTAAATTAACTGCCATAAACGGATTTGTATTTGTTCCACTTACATTTGGAATAATACCAGTTGGGAAAGTCATAACAAAATTAGCAATATATTCACCATCAGTAGTAGAAGGTGTAAAAGTAAAATTTAAGTCCATAGTTGAACCTGCAACAAAAGCAGTGTTACAAACTAATGTTGCAGTTACTTGCTTTTCAACTGATGATGTTTTCTTTTGAATAAGTTCTGAATTCTGCCCCCTTGTTTGAAAATTAAGTTTTTGAGCATTTGAATTTAGCCCAAATAGTGCAAAAGCGCTTAATGTAAGTAATGTTTTTTTCATAATTATTTAATTTTAGTTAAATTTAAGAAACAAATCTATTATAGAAACTTTCAATTTTAAAAAATAATACGCAAAAAGCCTTAATATTACATAAAAAGATACGTATAGTGGTGTATGGATAAGTAGTTAATAAAGATTGGTCAGAAAAAGGGTTGCTATTAGCAACCCTTTTAAATTAATTTTGAACAATTATACTATCTGATAACTACTTTTTCAGTAGTTGAACCAATTTGGAAATAATAGATTCCAGCTTTCAAAGATTCAACATTGAAATGCTCAAAAGTAGAATTATTAAACTCTCTTGCTTCAATCAATTTACCATCAACAGAAACTAAACGAATAGCACCTTCAGCAATAACTAAATTAGATAATGTTACAAATTTCACAGAATAAGACCCTGCATTAGAAGCCGGCATATCTACAATTCCAGTTGACGAATTAATAGCCAGACCAGCAGTTGAAGAAAACAAACCTGTTGATAATGGAACAAGAATAACTGTTGTCAGATTAGCCGTTCCAACATAATTAGAATTTGTTGGTTAATTAAAAGATGAATTTGACATTGTATCCTAATCCAAACAAGGTCTAGCTTTTAATAAAACATCGTCTTAATAAATAATTGCAGATGCAATATTACCTGTTTTAGATAAAGCTAAAATGCTTAACCTCTGAAGAAAACGTGAATTATCAGTATGCGTTTGTGTAACCGAAAAAAAACAACTTGAGTTAAAACATCAATTCCTTTAAAATAAACCGTTTTATTATTATGGACAACCGCAATAGATAGTTTATATTCTTTATTATTTGACAACAACAAATCAGTGTTTCCAATACCTAATTTTTTAGTTCTCGGATAAGCTGAAGTAGTGCCAGTACTATCCTAATAACTTCCGACCAACTTATTAGTACTTTGAACATAAGTATATCTAAACAATTGATCAAAAGAAGTAGTAATCAATGAATGTGTAAATTCATTCTTTGATAAACTAGAGTTGCCCGTATTTAGTGATTTTTTCATAAATAGTAATTAATAGTATTTTTTATTAATGGTAAAAAATAAGTAATTTATAATGATAATCAGTTAAAAGAAAATCTACTTATTATTCACAATTTTACGAACTCTTCTCAACATGAAAATACAAAAGAGAACAAAGAATGAAACGACTAAACCTAAAACGTCGTAATTCTCAATGGGACTAAAATTATCTTTTTGAACTACAATCATCCCTCCTATTGCTGCTGCAATTCCTCCTGCCATTTGTTGAAGAGACGAATTTATACTCATAAAAGCACCTCTATCATGCATTTTAGGTAGCGCTGAAACCATCGCTATTGACGGAACCATTCTTGCCATAACCCCCATCATCATTCCAACATTTAACAATACAATGACCCAAAACGGAACATTCACAATATTTGAATAAATCAAAACCATAACAATCATCCATATTGAAGCAATTGCAAATAATTTAAATTTATCAAATTTATCACTTAACCTCCCAATTAACGGCATGATTAACAACGTCGCAATTCCAGAAATCATAAACAACAAAGGCAATTGTTCTTTAGTAACATTCAAATTATTAATAGCATATACACTTCCCCAAGGCATTATCATAAATCCACCAAGCGACATTAAAGCAGTTGTCAGAAAACCAATTCTATAATTTCTTTGAGAAATAGTAGCTATCAAATGTTTAAACGCATTCTTTTCGACCTCTCCTTCTAAATGCTTATTGATTGGCTTCAATTTAACAACAATAAGCAACCAAATAAATAGTGCCAAACCAACAATCATGAAAAAAGGTGATTGCCACCCCCATTTATTAGCAATAAACAAACTAATTGGAATGCCTAAAACTTGACTAGTTCCAAAGCCCATTTGCAGGAATCCCATTACCCTCCCTCTTTGTTCCAGCGTAAATAAGTCCGACACAATAGCCATTGATATTGAACCAATTACACCCCCAAATAATCCTGTGAAAATTCTAGCCGCAATAAGCATCGGATAAGTCGTAACTAAACCACATAAAAGAGTACCGATGATAAATCCAATATAGAAAAATAATAAGAGTTTCTTACGATCAAACCTATCAGCAAAACCTGCGGTTAAAAAACCAGAAATTCCAGCACTAATAGCATACGAAAATACAGCAACACCAAATTGAGAAGTAGATAAAATCATTGCCTTCATTAACATATCCCCCAAAGGAGACATAACCATAAAATCAAGAACAACAGTAAATTGAGTCAGAGCTAAAACTAAAATTACCAGTTTTTGATAACTTGTAAACTGCATTTTTACTTTTGATTTTTTTGTTTCAGAATTCATATTTTTCATTGATGCTTTAAAAAAAAATACCCTTGAATAAAAATCAAGGGTATCAATATGTAGCGTAATTAATTTGAAAATTTCAAGATCTAATCATAAACCAAACACTTTTACATAGTAAGCCAATACTCTTATCTATAGAACTTTTAGCTACTATAAATTTAGGGATATTAAAATCCAGTTACTCCATTAACAGTTGTATATTTCAATACGTTCTTTTTGTCTGGATGAATGATTGCAAAAGCTGACTGAACTGCCATCGTACCTTCATGAAAACCACACAAGATTAATTTCAGTTTTCCTTCATACGTATTTACATCACCTATTGCGTATATACCTGGTATATTTGTTGAATAATCTTTTGTATTTACAACGATTGCACTTTTTTCAATTTCGAATCCCCAATTTGAAATCGGACCTAAACTTGGCTTTAATCCAAATAAAGGAATAAAATGATCTGCTTCAACAACAATTTCACCATCTTTCGAATGGTTCACTATTACTTTATTTAATTTAGAATCTCCGTTTAACCCAACTACCTCAGATTCTGTAATTAATTTAATCCTTCCAGATTCAGCCATATCAATTACTTTTTGAACAGAATCTAAATGTCCTCTAAATGAGCTATTTCTATGAACCAATGTCACTTCCGATGCAATATTGTTTTCCACTAAAAAAATCGACCAATCCAATGCAGAATCTCCTCCTCCAGCAATTATACATCTTTTTCCTTGGTAAAAAGCAGGATCTTTAATAATGTATTCTACTCCTTTATCTTCAAAATCAACGATGTTAGAGATTGGTGGTTTTCTTGGTTCAAAAACTCCCAAACCTCCAGCAATCATAACAATTGGCGCATGATGTTGAGTTCCTTTAGTAGTTGTTACTATAAAACTTCCATCTTCTAGTTTTTCAATATCAACTGCAGCTTCACCTAAAGTAAAACCTGGCTTAAAGGGTGCTGCTTGTTCCATTAGATTGTCTACTAATTCACCTGCCAAAACAGATGGAAATCCTGGAATATCATAAATTGGTTTTTTAGGATAAATTTCGGAACATTGACCTCCTGCTTGAGGTAAAGAATCTATCAAATGTGTCTTTAATTTTAAAAGTCCTGCTTCAAAAACAGTGAATAAGCCTACTGGTCCTGCTCCGATGATGATGATGTCTGTTTTTATCATTCTAGTTGTTTTTGTTTTAGTAATTCGTTTGTAATAAAATAAACTACTCGTTATTAAATCATTTTAAATTATTCAAATAAGTCAGTTGAAAGATAGTTGCTTCCTCTGTCGCAAATTATACAAACAACCACTCCTTCTTCTAGTGTATTTATCATTTTTAAAGCTGCTGCTACCGATCCACCGCTACTCATCCCTCCAAAAACTCCTTCTTCTTTGGCTAATCTCTGAGCCATTTTTTTCGCTTCCACATCAGAAACTTCAATCACTTGATCAATTCTAGACCGATCAAAAATTTTCGGCAAATATTCAACTGGCCATTTTCTAATTCCAGGTATTTTCGACCCATCTTTAGGCTGAACTCCAACTATTTGAATATCAGTATTTTGCTCTTTCAAGTATTTTGAAACACCCATAATAGTTCCTGTCGTACCCATCGAAGAAACAAAATGAGTTACTTTTCCTTCTGTATCTCTAAAAATTTCTGGACCAGTAGTTTGGTAATGCATTTTTGGATTATTCTCATTCGCAAATTGATCCAACATTACATATCCTTCATTTTCAACTTTCGCTCGTGCATAATCTATTGAAGCTTCCATCCCTCCTTCAGATGGAGTTAAAGTTACAGTTGCACCATAAGCTTTCATTGTCAACACTCGCTCTCTTGTTGAATTTTCGGGCATCACTAATTCTATTTCAATCCCAATCAATCGAGCAATCATTGCTAAGGCTATTCCTGTATTGCCGCTGGTTGCTTCAATTAATTTAGAGTTGGGCTGAATTAATCCGCTTTCTAAACCGCCTTTTATCAAACCATATGCAGCTCTATCTTTTACACTCCCACCAGGATTTTGTCCTTCAAGTTTTGCAAATAATTTCACTTTTGGATTTGGATTCAAAATCGAAAGCTCTACCAAAGGTGTATTCCCAATAAAATCAATTAATTTTGCCATTTACTATTTATTTTCTGTAATTACCAAATCTGGTTTGTGATACACCAATGAATTTTCTTTTACACTTTTAGTGATCCAAACATTCCCTCCTATCGTTGAATTTTTCCCTATCACAGTACTACCTCCTAAAATGGTTGCTCCTGCATAAATAACAACATTATTTTCAATCGTAGGATGACGTTTCATTTCCGCCATTTCTTTTTTAACACTCAAAGCTCCTAATGTAACTCCTTGGTAAATTTTTACAAATGTACCAATTATTGTAGTTTCACCAATAACAATTCCCGTTCCATGATCTATAAAAAAAGACGCTCCAATCGTTGCATTGGGATGAATGTCAATCCCTGTTTTACTATGTGCAATCTCAGTGAAAATTCGAGGAATAAAAGGTACTCCCAATTCACTTAATTTATTCGCAATTCTATAGATACAAATTGCATAAAAACCAGGATATGCTCGCATTACTTCGTCTCTGTTTTTTGCTGCTGGATCTCCTGCTTCAATTGCATCTGCATCCAACGTTAACATTCTATAAATTTCTGGTAATTCTAGATAAAATTCATCTGTAATTATTTCGGAATCTCTTGATAATAAATCTTGAACGTGAAGTAATAAAACGGTTAATTGCTTTTTATTTTTCTCAATTTCTTCTTCTAATTTCTCTAAACCTGCGAATGTTTTATTGTTATAGGTTGGAAATAAAATTGGCATTAAGGTTTCTATAAACGAGTTGACTAACAAAGGGGAAGGAAGAACTGTTTTCTCCTTGTGCTTACTGTATAATTCGTTTATGAAATCTTTCATTTTTTATTATTTTTTTATTGTTGCGTTTTTTGTTTTGGGCGAAAAACAGTTCACTCCTACGCAATTACACCCGCTGCAACTGTGCTATTCGTGTTTTCATTTATCAAAATAAATGCTCCTGTTTTTCTGTTTTCACTATAGGAATCAAAACTTACCAAATCTGCTGTTTTTATTCTTACTTTACAGATATCGTTTAATTTAATTGTCCCATCGCTTTCTAAATCTGTGAATAAATGAATATCAATTTTACTTTCAATTTCTTTAATTACAGCTTTTGTTCTGAAACTATTTTGTTGTAATAATAATTTTTGTCCTGATTGAAATCCTGAGTTATCCATCCAACAAATTGTTGCGTTCAATTCTTTTTCAGAGATTGGTAATGAGTCAATTAATGCCAATGTACTCCCTCTACTAATGTCAACATTATCTTTTAAATGAATAATTATTGGTTCTCCAATTTGTGCAAAATCAATTTCTTCTCCATTTTTCTCAATCTTAGAAATTTCTGATTCTATTTCAGAAGGAAAAATTTTCACTTTATCTCCCTTTTTGAATGTTCCACTTAAAACACTTCCCGCATATCCTCTATAATCATGTAATTCAGTCGTTTGTGGACGTATCACATATTGAACTTGAAAACGTGGTTCTTTAATTTCTTTGTCTTCTGTAATCTCAACATTTTCTAAAAATTCTAACAAGGATTCTCCTTTGAACCAAGGCATTTTATCAGAGGAGTTCACCACATTATCTCCTGCTAATGCACTTGCAGGTATAAATGAAATTTTCTTCAAATTTAATGGTTCGGCAAATTTGATATAATCAGCTTCAATTTTTTTGAATACTTTTTCATCATAACCTACTAAATCCATTTTATTAATACACACTAAAACATGGGGTGTACCTAGTATTGAAGACAATATACTGTGACGTTTTGTTTGGTCTGAAACTCCATTTCTAGCATCCACCAAGATGATTGCTAAATCAGCATTAGAAGCTCCAGTAAACATATTACGAGTGTATTGTGTATGTCCTGGAGTATCTGCGATGATGAATTTCCGTTTGTCTGTACTGAAATATTTATAAGCCACATCTATTGTGATTCCTTGCTCTCTTTCAGCTCTTAAACCATCTGTTAATAGTGCTAAATCGATATCAGCATCTACTCCTTTTGTTTTACTTTGTTTTGTTAATGTTTCTATTATATCTGTAGATATAGAGTTACTATCGAATAATAATCTTCCGATTAATGAACTCTTGCCGTCATCTACGTTACCTGCTGTGAAAAATCTTAATAATTCCATTTTTTTATTTTGATTTGCGACTAATCGCGGCTTTAATTATTGTATTTTATATTGGTTTTGGCTGATTAAAAATATCCCCCTTTTTTTCTATCCTCCATAGCTGCTTCGCTGACCCTATCATCCATTCTTGTTGCGCCACGCTCACTAATTTTTGATTCTTTCAATTCTGTAATTATTTCATCGACTGAATAGGCTTCGCTTTCTATGGCTGCTGTACATGTCATGTCGCCTACTGTTCTGTATCTTACATTTCTTGTAACAATTACATCGCTTTCATCCAATGTTAAAAACTCATTATTTGCCATTAATTGTCCAGCATCTGTTAAAACACATTCTCTTGAGTGAGTGAAATAAATTGATGGTAACTCAATATTTTCACGTTTGATATAATTCCAAACATCCAACTCGGTCCAGTTACTGATTGGAAAAACACGAACATTTTCTCCTTTGTCAACTTTACCATTGTAGATACTCCATAATTCTGGACGTTGCTTTTTAGGATCCCACTGACCAAATTCATCTCTTACCGAAAAAATCCTTTCTTTAGCTCTCGCTTTTTCTTCGTCTCTTCTAGCTCCACCTATACATGCATCGAATTCAAATTCTTCAATCACGTCTAATAAAGTATACGTTTGAAGTCCGTTTCTACTTGGAAACTTACCTTTTCCGTCTTGAAGATTTTTTGCTTTTATTGTATCTTCAACTTTACGAACGATTAATTTTTCACCTAATTTCTCAGATAAACTATCTCTATATTCGATTACTTCTGGAGAGTTATGTCCTGTATCAACGTGTACTAAAGGGAAAGGGAATTTACCTGGACGGAATGCTTTTAATGCTAAATGTACTAGACAAATACTATCTTTTCCTCCACTGAACAATAATGCTGGTTTATCAAATTGACCAGCAACTTCACGCATAATGTAAATTGCCTCTGCCTCTAATTCGTCTAAGTAATCTAATTTTTTCATTTTTTAATATTTTTTATTTGAAGAATGTCATTCGTAATGGTTGGCGCATGGCGTGCGGAACCGTTGGTGCGTGGCATGCGAAACCGTTGCACATGGCATGCCATGTGCCTACGTGTTCGAATGCAATCCGCATTCTTTTTGATCTGCATTTTCCCACCACCATCTACCTGCGCGGAAATCTTCTCCTTCTTGAACTGCTCTCGTACACGGCTGACAACCAATACTTACAAAACCTTTGTCGTGTAAAACATTGTAAGGAATATTGTGTGTTTTAATTTCTTCTTTTACTTGTTCTAATGACCAGTTTAAAATCGGATGAACTTTGATTAAATTTCGTTGATCCTCTTTTTCGACCATTGGCATTTCTTTTCGATTTTCAGAATGCTCTCCTCTTAATCCTGTAATCCAACAATCTACATTTTCCAATGCTCGATTCAACGGTTCTACTTTTCGTATAAAACAACATTCTTTTCGATTTTCTAAAGAAGCGTAAAAACTTAAAGGACCTTTGTCAGTAACCATTTTCTCAACTCCTTCGTGTTTTGGTGAAAAAACTTCGATTTTCTTTTTGTAACAATTCAATGTTCTATTTAACACATTGTAGGTTTCAGGAAATAATCTTCCTGTATCTAATGTAAAAACTCGAATTGGTAAATCATTTGAAAAGATGTGATGAGTAATTACTTGATCTTCCCAACTTAAACTCGTTGAAAAAGCAGCTCTAACTCCAAATTCTAATGAAATTCTTTTCAAAACATTCACTAAATCTAACTCTTCAATATTTTTTAATTTTTCTATCATTAACTCTTTTTAAATTCTTAAAGTAATAATCTAACCAATCAATAGCTGAAAACAACTATTTCTTAGTCACATTGTATATCTTATGCCAATCTTCGTGTGATAATTGAATATCACTTGCAGTTGCAGCATTACTAATACGTTCTTTACTTAAACTTCCAATAATTGGAAGAGCTCCTAATTTATGAATCCAAGCTACTGCTAATTGCTCAATGTTAGAATTGTATTTAACAGCTAAATCATCCAAAACTGAACGAATCAAAATAGCTTCCGCATCTGTTCCATTCAATATGCGACCATCCGCTAAAGGTGCCCAAGCCATTGGTTTTGCATATTGTTCTTTGATAAAGTCTAATCTTCCATCGTGAATTGCAGAAGTATTAAATAAGTTCAACTCAAAATGATTGGTTACTATATCTAAAGAAAAATTAGCTAATTGCTTGTGCTGAAACACATTAAAGCCTGAAAGACCGATATGCTTAACTTTTCCCTTAAACACTAACGTAGTCAAAGCTGAAACAACTTCTTCCGATCTCATTAACGGATCAAATTCATCTAGTAAAAAAACATCTAAATAATCTGTTTTTAATTTTTTCAGAGAATCGTCAACACTTTTATTTATATACTTCTCTGTCAACTGATTGTAAACCAATTTTCCAGTACCAGATTCGTTTGATTTATATCCGTGTTTCGAAAACAAAACAATATCTTCTCTTTTGATGGATTTATTTTCAAGTACTTTACCAAATAATTCTTCTGTTTGACCCAAACCATAGGAATTAGACAGATCAAACGAATTAATTCCTAAATCAAGACAATAATTAGTAACATCTTCTAACTTTTGTACTGTTAAGTCAGCACTTTCATCCCATCTCCAAAAACTATAAATTGAATCTGATGTTACTGGTCCTGAATCACTTAAAAATACCTTCTTCATTACTATCTATTTTTAGTTATTGATTTAAAATCGAATTATAAAACTTTCAATAAAGTTAAAATAATTATTCGTAAACTCACAATGATTATAAGAATTCCAACCATTACCATCATCGCTTTTACATTCAATCTTTTAGATAAATGCGCTGCTATCGGCGCTGCACAAACACCCCCTAAGATCAAACCTAAAATAGGTTGCCAATTTGAACTTCCTAAGATGGTGAAAAACGTGAATGAACTTGCCAATGAAATGAAAAATTCAGCCAAATTTACTGACCCAATTATCAACCTTGGATTTTTACCACTTGCAATCAATGTTGAAGAAACTACTGGTCCCCAGCCTCCTCCACCAATGGAATCTAAAAAACCACCCGTAACAGCTAACCATCCAACTTTCGTTACCTTTTTACGTTTATTTGAATTTGTAACCACTTTACGTATAATAATAATCCCTAAAATCAAAGTATAAACTCCAACCATAGGTTTAATGTAAACATTATATGCTTCAAATTCTGCTAAAATATATGCTCCTAAAATAGCTCCAATAACCCCTGGAAACATTATCGTTTTGAACAATTTGGTATTCACATTCCCGAAACGTAAATGCATAAATCCAGAAACTCCACTTGTGAAAATCTCAGAAGTATGCACACTCATACTCGCAATAGCTGGTGATAAACCCATCGACATTAAAAATGTAGAAGCACTAACTCCATAAGCCATTCCTAATGCCCCATCTATCATTTGAGCAATAAATCCCCCTAACATAAAATAAACAAAATGAATATCCAATGAATTAAATGCTAAAGATGTTGAATTCCAAATAGTTGAAAGAGGAATGATAGAAAACAATAAATGTCCAGCTAACATTATGCCTAAAACAGAAGCAATATAACCTATTACTTTTTTGATACTAAATAAATACCACGCTTTACCTTTATCTTCTTTTAAACCACTTGTAATTTTATCTAATTCAATAATTTTTCGTTGAAAATCCCCTTTTAAATGATTTCTAATTTTACTTAAATTTTCAAGAGAATTATCTATTGTTTCAGGTATGTTTTCATTGAAAATTTCTTTCAAGCGCTTCCCTAAAGTAGGTGATTTCCCATTCGTCGAAATCCCAATCTTCAAATTTCCTTTTGTTACAACCGATCCTAAGTAAAAATCACACAATTCAGGTTTGTCTGCAGCATTGTAAAGTATTCCTTTAGAGTTGACAATCTTTTTTATTTCTTCTGATTTTTCAATATTATTTAACGCTGTGATTACCAATTGAATACCCTCTAAATAAGATTCGTTAAATTCAGATTCAATTAATTCAACTTGAGGAAAACACTTTAAGTATTCTCTAATTTCATCTATAAAAGTAATGGCAACAATTTTCACTTTCGACACTGGTGAATTTGTCAATACGGAAGATATTTTTTCTAATCCAATTTTACCACCCCCAACTATCAAAACATTCAGTTCATTTAGCTTTAAGAAAACTGGGAATAATTCGTTTTTATCTTTCTTAATTGTCATTATTCTTGGTATTAACAGTTAACAAAATTCCAAATATATTTTGTGCAACCTGCCTATTATTTTCTTTTATATTTGATTGAAATTGCAACGTGTAGAAAGCAAATAGATGTATTACTTTTGAAATTATAAAGGTATTGCCTAAACTGAATCGTTGTTCTACAATTGGTGTTTTCAATGCTGAAACAAATCCTTCAATCGCTATTCTCGGACTAAATTGTTTTTTTGATGTTTTCAATTCATAACTCAATTGAACTCTACTTCTATTTACAAACTTCTTAGAATCAATGTAGTAACGTACTTCATTTCTAAATCGAAATCCTATTACATTTTTTTCATTGTTTCTCAGGAATTGATACTGAATAAAAGGTCTAAACTCTGAAAGATAAAGATCTGAATTCTGTTTAATCGATTCAAAATAAGCAACACCAATTCCAATTGAATTTTTAGGCGATAGCTTTCGTTCAATAAACACTCGAACTAAATCTTGTCTTTTTCTTCGTGTAAAATTATCAAAAGTTCTATGTCCAGCATCAATTGAAAAATTCAAATTTGAATTTACGGTATGTCTCCATAAAATCCCTCCCCAACTATTTTCTTTGTAAGAATCAAGCTGAGAAACCGAATAAAAACAATTCAATAAAAACGTGACAATCATAAACTTATCCACTATGTCACTTTATAATTTATACGAATCTTCTAAAACGATTTGAAATTCGTTTTGCAAACCTACTACTTCTCCAAGAACTATTATCGCGGGGGCTTGGATATTTTCTTCCTCTACTTTTGAAATAATATTTCGAACTCTTCCTGAAACACTTTTTTGAGTTGGCAATGATCCATTACTAATTACAGAAACAGTTAAATCTTCTTTGTTTTCAGATTTAAAAATTGAAACAATTTCACTTAATTTTGACAAGCCCATCAACACAACTACTGTACCTGAAGTTTTTGCAGCAACCTCAATTTCGGGATTCAAACTTCCATCAGATAAAGTCCCCGTTAAAACAAAAAAGCTATTACTTACTCCTCTGTGTGTGACTGGTATTCCTACCAATGCCGGAACAGAAATTGAGCTCGAAATTCCAGGAACTACTGATGTTGGAATACCAAACGCTTTTGCATGTTGAATTTCTTCGAATCCTCTACCAAAAACGAAAGAGTCTCCTCCTTTTAATCGAACAGCATGACCATGTAGAAAAGCTTTATCAACTAACAATTGATTTATTTCTTCTTGTGAAAAAGCTTTGAATCCTTTTCTTTTTCCAACAAATATTTTTAGAGCATTCGGCGCAAAATCTAATAATTCTTCATTAACTAATGCGTCGTATAAAATTACGTCAGCCGATTTTATTGCATTGATTCCTTTTAATGTAATTAATTCAATATCACCTGGTCCTGCACCTACTAATGTTATTGTTGGGTTTTTATCTTTTAAAATCATTTTTTTATTTTTTATGTAGAGACGTTGCGTTACAACGTCTCTAAAAATTAACATTTTTCGTTGAACGATAAAGGGAATTTTAATCAATTCCCAAATCACATTCGGAATTCTTTTGCTTTTAAAATGAAATTATTTACCTCTGCATAATAGGATTGCGCAAACTCTTTTGAAGGTTCATATTTATTTATTTGCAAAATAAAATCTGTAAAATTTGATATATTAAATGAACTAAATTTTTCTTCTAAATGTTTATCAAAATCAGCAATGATGCCTGATTGAGTATTACAATGAACCTTTTGATCTAATAAAAGTGCTTTTGCTGTATGAATACCTGCTGAATAAGTGTGATAAATCGCATCAGAATATCTGGTATCTGCTATTGATGTAAATGCAGCATCTAATTTCTCTTCTGCATCAAAAATCAATGTTGCCACTAAATCAATCATAACACCCGCACACTCTCCTACTCCAATCGCAATTTTAAATTGTTCTTCATGTCCCCAATCTATATAATCAGATGGTTGTAAAGTAGTTGTATCTGCTAATGGTTTTAATAAATCATAGAAAAATTTATTTCCTTTTCTATCATAGTACCCATTAAACGTTTCTTCATCTTGTTGATTTTGAATATAATCATCAAATAAATATCGGATTACATTTAAAACTCTTTTACTTGGAACTTTAATAACTTTTTCAGCTATTCTTCCTGCTCCATTCCCTAATTTACCTCCACCTAATAATACTTGTAAAGCTGGAATCGTTAGACCATTTACTTTTTGAGAAGAACCATGAAAACCAATATGAGCCAAACCATGCTGACCACACGAATTCATACATCCACTAATTTTTATTTTAATTTCTTCGTTATAAATTAATTCTGGATACTCTTCTCTTACAACACTTTCAATCACTTTCGCAACATTTGTTGAATCTGAAATTCCAAGATTACACGTATCTGTTCCTGGACAAGCTGTTACATCTGCAACACTATTAAAACCACTCGCAGCTAAACCAATTACTTTTAATTCAGTATACATTTTCTCTAAATCTTCTGCTTTTATAAATTTCAACAACAAACTTTGATCGATTGTAAAACGAATATCATCCGCTGCATATTTTGAAACTATATCCGCCAATTGCCTTGCTTGAGTTGTATTGAAATTTCCAATTAACACTTTTACAAAGGCTGCAAAATATCCTTTTTGTTTTTGATCAACAACATTCGTTTTCACCCATTCTTTGAACTTATCATCGGATAGGGTAGTCAAAAACTCTTCTTTTGTTTGAATAGAACTTAAGGGTGTGTTGAATTCAGCTTGTTGGTCAAATAACTTAAAATCCTCATTATGATCATATTGAACTGCTTTTCTTTCTTCGTTTGTTAAAGTAACGAATTCTTCAATTCCAATTTTTGAAATCAAGTACTTAATTCGTGCTTTAGCTCTTGAATTTCTTTCTCCATGTCTATCAAACACACGAATTGAAGCTTCCAAAAACGGTATAATATCTTCTTCAGCCAAAAATTCATGAGCAACTTTTGCTAAAAATGGTTGTGCACCTAATCCACCACCAACTAAAATTTTAAACCCTCTTTTTTCTACTCCATTTTCAATTTTCAATTTCGGAATAAATCCGAAATCATGAATGAAAGAATACACATCGTCTTCATCACTTGAGCTGAATGAAATTTTAATTTTTCTTCCCAATTCTTGTCCAAAAGGCTTGCGCAAAAAATAACGAAAAACTAAATCGGCATAAGGTGAAACATCAAAAGGTTCATTTGCATCTATTCCTGCTTTTGAACTTGCAGTAACATTTCTCACAGTGTTTCCACAAGCCTCTCTCAACGTAACATCATCTTTTTCTAAATCGGCCCATAATTCTGGCGTTCGATCTAAACTAACATAATGTATTTGAATATCTTGACGAGTTGTAATATGCAAATGACCAGTACTATACTCATCGCTTACATCAGAAATTCTTTTCAATTGTTTAGCTGTTACTTTCCCAAAAGGCAACTTAATACGAATCATCTGAACTCCTTGTTGACGTTGTCCATAAACCCCTCTCGCTAAACGAATTGCACGAAACTTATCTTCGTGTAAGGTTCCATTCTTAAAAGCTTCGATACGTTGACCTAAATCTATGATATCTTGTTGTATAATTGGATTCTCTAATTCTGATAAAAAGCTTTGCATACTATTTGTCTTATTTTTAAGATTACGATACAAATCTACTGAGAGAAATTGAAATAAAAAAACTTTTCACAATAAAAAATACATAAAGTCTATGGATTTAATGGATTAATAACGATAACCACCTACAATACAAACCATTAAGTATATATATAAATCTAATTTTAAATAAAATTAAATTCAACACACATTTATAATGATAGTTAAAACACATAAATAACAATTCAATAATTAAAAGAATAAACGTTGAAATATACACAGTTAAAAACAATAAACATCATCATGAAACACGTATATTTGTAGCACTAAAAAATTAAAACTATGACAAAAGTAGCGGTTATTGGTGCTGGAACAATGGGGAATGGAATTGCCCACACATTTGCACAATTTGGATATAAAGTTTCATTAATAGATTTATCACAAACATCTTTAGATAAAGGAATTGCGACAATTTCAAAAAATTTAGATCGTCAAGTAGCGAAAGAAGCGATTAGTGAGCAAGATAAAATAAATACTTTAGCGAATATCACTGCTTTTACTTCGATTGAAGAAGGTGTGAAAAATGTTGATTTGGTTGTTGAAGCTGCAACTGAAAATATTGATTTGAAATTAAAAATATTTGCTGAGTTAGATAAATTCACAAATCCTGAAGTTATTTTAGCTTCGAATACTTCTTCTATTTCAATCACTAAAATAGCATCTGTAACTTCTCGTCCTGAGAAAGTAATCGGAATGCATTTTATGAATCCTGTACCTGTGATGAAATTGGTTGAAATTATCCGTGGATATTCGACAACAGATGAAGTTACAAATACAATCATGGATCTTTCAAGAAAACTGAATAAAGTTCCAGTTGAAGTGAATGATTATCCTGGTTTCGTAGCGAATCGTATTTTAATGCCAATGATCAATGAAGCTATTTATACATTGTATGAAGGCGTTGCAGGTGTTGAAGAAATTGATACGGTAATGAAATTAGGAATGGCTCATCCAATGGGACCATTGCAATTGGCTGACTTTATTGGTCTTGATGTTTGTTTAGCAATTTTAGAAGTACTACACAATGGTTTTGGAAATCCTAAATATGCTCCTTGTCCGTTATTAGTAAACATGGTTGTTGCTGGTAAAAAAGGAATTAAATCGGGAGAAGGTTTCTATTCTTGGGGACATGGGACAAAAGAATTGATTGTTGCTCCCAAGTTCAAAAAAGACTGAAAGACGTTAGACTTGAATACTAAAAACTAAAAGGCTGTCAAATTATTGACAGCCTTTGTTATTGTAAGTCTTAAAATCTTGAATATTTCAGTCTTGAATCTAAATCAACATCAAGGAAACTTAGGAAATTTTTGAAAATCAGGTTTTCTTTTCTCTAAAAATGCATGCTTACCTTCTTGCGCTTCTTCTGTTAAGTAATACATTAATGTTGCATCACCCGCCAATTCCATAATACCGTGCTGACCGTCTAATTCGGCATTTAAACCTCTCTTAATCATCCTAATAGCTAAAGGAGAACGCGTCATGATTGTCCTACACCAATCAACTGTCGTTTCTTCTAATTGAGCAAACGGTACCACTTTGTTTACCATACCCATTTTTTCTGATTCTTCAGCAGTGTATTGATTACATGTAAACCAAATCTCACGCGCTTTTTTCTGACCAACACATCTAGCTAAATAAGAAGATCCAAATCCACCATCAAAACTACCTACTTTTGGTCCAGTTTGTCCGAAGATTGCATTATCAGAAGCAATTGTTAAATCACACACAACGTGCAATACATGTCCACCACCAATCGCATAACCATTCACCATAGCAATTACAGGCTTAGGCATCGAACGAATTGCTTTGTGTAAATCCAATACATTCAAACGTGGTACTCCATTTTCAGAAATATAACCACCAATTCCTTTCACATTTTGATCACCACCTGAACAAAATGCTTTATCTCCAGCACCTGTCAACACAATTACACCAACATCATTTCTTTCACGACAAATATTCATCGCATCCAACATTTCCATATTCGTTTCTGGACGAAATGCATTGTAAACTTTTGGTCTATTGATTGTTATCTTTGCAATACCTTCAAAAAATTCAAACTTAATATCGGTATATTCTTTAATCGTTTCCCAGTTAAATTTTGACATTTGTATTTATTTTTAGTAATGTAAAATTAATAATTGTTACGGTAAAACAATAAGGAATATCAATCGAATCAATTATCAAATAAATTCACTTTTTAAGCATTTTCAACCAAAAAGGTAATCTATTCAAATACAGTCTGTTATAAAAGTAATCTTCAGAACCAAAACCATGATTGAATCGTGCTACTTGTGGAATAGAGGAACCTCCGAAATCAAAATTTAAATCTTTTTCAGAATTTAAACGGAGTACTTCATCCATAATTAAATGCATTGCGCCTAGTTTTCTTCCTTCAGATGTTGTTCCGCCCTTGATATATATTATTCGATTATTTGTAATTGAAAAAGCAGCGGAGGCAATTAAAAGTCCATCTTTCCAACATTCATATATCTTAGAAACTTCTTTCTCAATCATTTTATCTAACAACGATTTTAGACGAACATAATGTTCAGACTTAATTTCAGTCAAAGCATCTCCCCTATTCTCTTTGAACAAACGAATCACTTGCTCTGAATCCGTTGATAAAACAATTTCTAGTTTATTTTTTCTAGCTTTAGATAGGTTACGCTTCAGATTGGTTGAATATTTTGACGAAATGGAGGTATAATCTTGAGATAAATCAATTTTCTGACAGCTTTTAGTCGAAACTTGAAAATCTGTGTTATTGATTTTATTTCCAAAATTTAACTGAATATCAATCAATTTAATTTTAGTAGGTATCGCTTTTAAAAATTCAGACAGTACCTCTTCCGAAATTTCATTTTTAGAAAAAACTCCTAATTGTAAAGCAAAAATTGGATTGAAAAAATAATGAATCCCCAATTTAGAACTTCTTATAATTGGAAACACTGCCTCATAATCATTCAGAATCAATGCATCCCAAGAATCACAAACACTATCTAAACACCATGAATAACCAAAAACAATTCCATTCAAAGAATCTTGAATGCATTTATCCCATTTAATTTTATCAACTTCGTTTGAAGAAATATAGTTCAACCCCACATTCATTTACCAATCAATTGTTTAACAGATGAACGAATAAAGTTTTTCAATTCGAAAGCGTGTAAATTTTGAGCTTTATTTTTCTGGATATCATCACAAATAACATCATAAGCCCCATCTAAATGAATCAAACGAAAAACACTTTCATTCAATTCAATTTTCCCCATTGCTCCTTTTTCAATCAAAATTGGTTCTAACTTATTCAAGGTATTCACTACACCTTTCTTTTTGGAATAGACTTTTAGTTTTTCATCAACAGTTACTCTATCGTCATTTACGGATTTATAATCTAAACTAACATACTGACGATAAGGCACTTTCATACATTCTTCTACATAATGAGCGAATGTAAAACTGTGTTCTAAATCGACATCAATCAATAGCATTTTTGCTTTTTTATTTTTTAAATATTCAAAAACTGAAGCTGGTCCAAATGTTGAATCGCTTTTCATTTCAGCTAAATCATCCGCATCTTTTCCATACACCATGAATGAATGCAAAGGATCTGATGTTCGAAGGAAATCAACTCTTTGAAATGTTAATTTTGACAAAGCGCCCATTTCGGGGGAATCAGATAATTTATCAAATGTATCCCCAGATTTAAAACCATCTATAAAAGCTGGAAAAAGTAATGTACCCTTTTTCAATTTATTCTTAAAGCTGTCTACTAAAAAATTACTATTTAATTTTTCTTTATTTTTAAATGTTGTGTAAGCCAACTTTGATATATCAGAAGCAATTAAAAGAATATCTTCTTCTTCTAATCCTAAATTTTCTGCAATCTGTTGATAGGGAATATACATCTATTTGTTTTTAATAATCATTGCGCTACCTTGCCAATCAGGAATTTCAATTATACATTCTGGAATTGTTAGTGAAAATTCATCTATTGCTTGTTTCGCTCCATCCCATGTATGGTTATAATCATGAATAATAAGCACTCCTCCTGGAGACAAAAGTGGGTAAAAATAGTTCAAAGCAGCTATTGTAGGTTGATACAAATCAGCATCTATATTTACAAAAGCAAATTTAGTAGCTTTTAAATCTACTAATGTATCCGGAAAATAACCTTTATAGAAATGAACATTCGCGCTCTTGTTAAAAAGTAATTTCACATCATTTAGTTGCGTATCAGAAAAGTTTGATTCAACATATCGTTCGTCTTTATTTTTTTCTAACTCCAAATCCTTACCATCAAATCCTTCAAACGTATCAAATAAATGAAAATCTCTACTCTTATCCATTTCGTGAATAATGACTGCTGTTTCACCTTGATAAACACCTAGTTCTACAAATGAACCTTCAACATTGTCTCTCTTTAAACGATTAATTTGAAACCAAAAATTGTAAAAACGCACTCTATCTTTATACGTCCTTTCAATTTTCTTTAATTTAGGAGAAACGTCTCCCGATAAAATGAATCGATCCCATTTATTAGGCTTACTAATTTTATAAGACCATGTAGATTCAAAAAATTTAAAAATTAGAAATAAAAGTGCAACAACTAATACAGTTGTAATTGTTTGATAAATATCAATAGACAAGATCATTTGTAAATAATTCAATTTCTAAAACTATCCGCTAATATAATTAGAAACTCTTAATTTTAAAGAATCATTAAAGAATTGTATTCAGAATAATTAATAAATTTAGTGATTTAAAATAAGTACTGTTACTTTTATTCACCAAACAATAAAGTATGGAAAAACCAAAATCATATTGCGAGGCTGTTTCTCAAATGGAGTTGACAAATCTTCACCGAATATATCACGATACTGCTTATGGTTACACTATTGAAGATGATAATGAATTATTTGAGCGTTTAGTATTAGAAATAAATCAGGCAGGTCTAAGTTGGACAACTATATTGAATAAACAACAAAACTTTAAAAAGGCTTTTGATAATTTTGACATTCAAAAAGTTGCTGCTTACAAAGAAAAAGATAGGGAACGACTTCTTAATGACGCAGGAATTATACGTAATAAATTAAAAGTGGATGCAACAATCCATAACGCAACTATTATTTTAGAGCTTCAAAAAGAATTCGGCTCTTTCAAAAAATGGATCGACCAAAATCATCCTAAAACAAAAGAAGAATGGGTTAAAATTTTTAAGAAAACATTTAAGTTTACAGGGGGAGAAATCGTTAATGAGTTTCTAATGAGTACAGGCTACTTGAAAGGTGCTCATATTGAAAATTGTGAAATTCATTCATTGGTTTTGAAATCGTCGCCTTCTTGGTTGATTAAATAATGTCTAACTTTACTCAAAAAATAAAATATGGAATTTGATCACGTTGGTATTGCGGTTAAAAACATTGAAGAATACTTTAATTTAACATTAAATACTGTACTAAGTGTTTCGCAATTAAGTGAAATATTTATCGATCCTATTCAAAATTGCAAAATTGCTTTCGCTACAAGTTCAAATGGTGTTCGTTTAGAATTGATTGAACCGTTGAACGAAGAAAGTCCCGTGAATCAAATTTTACAAAAGAAAAAAGGGGGGCTATACCATCTCTGTTTTATTGCTGATAATTTTGATGAAGATGTAAAACATTGTTTGGCCAATAAATTCATAGCATTAAGCAAGCCTCAACCAGCTATTGCTTTTAATAACAAACGTGTCATCTTTTTATCAACTCCTACTTTTGAAATTATTGAATTGGTTGAGAGGTAATCAATACTCATTCAGTTCAACATAATAAGGTCTTACATACATTTTCTCTGCATTCCATGTAAAACTATTTTGTTGATTCTCAAAACCAGAATTTAAAAAGAAATCGAAACAAGGTTTGTTTTTTTCTGTCATAACATATTGAGCCTCAACATATTGAAATTTATTGTCTTTTGCGAATTTTACAGCTACAGAAAGCATCGTCTCTTCTATTTTTCGTCCAATTACTCTGCAACTTAAAACAAAATCAGTTATAACAAGCGTTTCATTCTCCATTTTCAATCCAAGTACACCTGTTAATCCTGCGTCTCCAAAATTATCTTTTACAGAAAAAGCAAACGTCCATTGATTTTGATTACTCATTCTTTCCAACAAATCTTTTTCAAAATATCGATTTGTCAAAAGATTCATTTGATTGGTTTTATTTAACAATTGAAGTACACGTTGAAGGTTATCAGAAGTTAATTCTTCACACGTAACTTTTATACCGATTGACTTCAACCATTCTTCCAAACCGGTGAAACCATTTTTATGATCTTTTCGTTGCTTTTCTACTCTATAAAATTCAGTTCGTTTCCTGTCTTCATCACTTATCGAAGTAGAATTAAAACAATCTAATTGCAATAAAAAACGCTTATACAACATCGGATCTTTTGGTAACTCAGGAACAAACACTTCCGGTAAAACCGACTTAACTCGTTCTCTTTCAAACGGATTATCGTCTAAAAAAACAATTGAATCCAAACCAATGTTTAACTCTTGCGATATTTCAAGTATGTTTTTTGCTTTATCGTCCCAATTGATTCTCCAAGCAGAAAAATCATTTTTTCTCAAGACCATTCCAGGATGATTTTCAATTGCTTTTAAAGCAACAGATTCCTCATTTTTACTAGCAATAGCCAAGATAATTCCTTTATTTAAGAACGATTTCAAGGCGGATTGAAAATCATTGAACGCCTCCCCTTTTGCGTCATGTCCACCGAGCAATAGGTTTTCATATCCAATATCTCCCACAACACCACCCCAAAGTGTATTGTCTAAATCTACAACTATCACTTTCTTTGAAGGAATAAAAGTAGAACGAATAGAACTTACAATATCTTTCGAAGCTTGAGCAAAAACGGTAGTATGAAAAGGCGTTTTTGTTAAATACCATAACTTAGGACTATACGCTGCATCACCGACACTTGAAATCCATTTCTGACTATTTAACACATGAATATTTGGACAACTCCGCAATGCAAAAGCAAGTGTTTCATTCATTTTTGAAAGAACATCAATCACACCAATTTCTGATTTAGTAGATAAATTTCCTTGGTAATTCAAGCTTAAATCAACCGTCCAATTAGCTACATATAAAACCCGAACTCTATTACTTACAGAAATAAGAAGAGATGCGAAACGTTCCACTTCCTCACGAATTGTCTCTAAATCAATTGATTCGTTATTTAAAAATGATTGAAAACTAGAAAGTATCCTTTCTGGCTGAGTCCACACAATCGCCAGCTCCGACTGATCATTCCAACACTCTAAATTAGAGTCAATTAACACTTGATATACTTGATTAAATGGAGCAATTGAAATCTCTATTTTTTGCTCCAATAAATCGTTTCTCAAATAACCAGCTAAGTTATTGATTGAAAAATCGGATATCAAAAGTGCTTTCATTGGATTAAACTATTTTTTGAATATACTGAATCAAGGTAGATATATTCTTTAAATTTGTTTCTTTTGATTCAATAAGTTCTTGTGTTTTTAAATCGAAATTTGAACCAAACTCTTTCTGTAAATATTCTTCAATAGTAACTAAAAAATAAATAAGTGTTAAACTGTCCAATTTTCCAGTTTCTGTAAAACCTACTCTTGAAAAAAGCACTTCACTTTCATTTTTTTCTAATCTACTGTCCACTTCTTGCGACACGTTAAACTCATCTATAGCAAGGAAAACAACTGATTTAATTTGATTTATTTCACTCATGATTTGATATTATTGAGAAACGAATGTATAATAAATTTTACCTGATTGAATCGGTTCAGAAGAAGAGTAATCAAACCTCGAAAGTTTCGCATATTTCAACGCTTGTTCAATCATACAAGGATTTGCAGAAGAACTAGCACTTTGATCACACACAGCACTTGTAACTCTTCCATCTTGGCCAACTTTTATAGAAATAACAACTTTACCTGAAGCACCATGTCCACAGGTGTAGCCAGGATTTCGAACATTCCAAGCATTATTTTGATGTGGATTTCGATTAGATAGAGACCATTCCACCATCACATTACCTTTTACAGCGTTATTACTTCCAGAAGAATTGGATGCAGCTTTCACATTTGATTCTGGTTTATCTTTTTGATTCTTATTTCTTTCCTCGTCTTGTTGTTGAATCGCCTTACGCTTAGCTTCTCCACCGGTAGCTTCAAACATTTTACGCTCCTCCTCTTTCACCATTTTCTCTACATCATTCGTTGAGGAAGATTTCACCGCACTCCAATCATAATCAGAACGATTTCGTTTATCATTTTGATCTCTCGCAGTGTTTGTAACATTTCCAGCTTCAAATTGAGGTGGAACTTCAATGTTTTCAGGCTTTAATTCTATCTCTTCTTCTTTCGGTTGCTCCAATCTCGCCCCATCTGTAAATGCCTTAATTTCAAAGTATTCTGGAACAGATGTTAATTGCAAATACATAAATATCCCGATATACACCGCAAATGCAGCAATAATTCCAAACTTATATTTATCAATCAAATTAAAGAAATTATTCATTTTCCAGCTTTGGTTTGATTATCTTGTTTTCAGGAAGATATAAATAATGTACTTCTGATGCTTTTGTTAAAATTAAAAAATCTTTATTCAAGGTGCGAATTTGTTGGTATTCTGTTGGAACTATTTCTTCTCCTTTCACAGTATAAACCCCGTGATCATTTCCTTCAGTAACTATCACTCTGTCTTTATCTAATCGCTGAATTTCATTGAAACAAAAAGGCACTGTTACTTTTCCAGAAGGATTAATAAGTCCTAATAAAGCCATTTTCTCAACTATAGCATACCCATCATTAAAACTTTCAGCATACTCAAATTGAGCAGGAATAAGCACTGTATTTAATAGATCAATAAAGCCCCAACCTTTTCCTTTTGAAAAAGCCATTAACGAACTAAATTTACCTAAATGATAATAAGTTGGCGAAATAATAAATTTACCATTATGATCGATCACTCCAAATTTACCTTTCATTCGAACAATCGCATAAGTTCCATTAAACTGTCCAGCCTCTAAAAAATTTGGGAATTCATCATACTTTGTATCAAGAACAATTTTCCCTTCACCATTCATATAGCCCAACTTCCCCTGGTAGGTTACGACTGCTCTTCCATTTGATAAAACACCAATAACACCGTATTTAGCTGAATCTAAAATTGAACCGTTAATTCTACAAATACCGAACTTACTTCCCATCTCGTACACGAGTAATGAATCATTGAAAAAATGAATAGATTCAAATATTGGAGCTACAATTGGCACACCATAAACGTCAATAAAGGTTTGATTTTTACCAATTTGAACTTTTGCTATTCCATTCATAAATGAAAACGCTTCGAAATACCTTTCGTCAATACGTTGATTTCCAGTGTTATCGTAATACCCAAATAAACTGTCTCTTTGACCGTAAATCAGCCCTTCAGAAAACGAACCTATGTCATTGAACTCTATAGGCAGAACAACAAATCCAGCTCTGTTTATCACCCCTAACCTTTCATTAACTCCAACTATTGCTCTACTATTTTCAAAATCTGTCGCTGAATCATATATAAAATCAACTACAACAGTATTTCCTTTATCAATATAGCCGTACTTTCCATTTTTAACTGCAACAGCTAAACCATCATTAAAAAAACCGAGGTATTCATAATTAGGTTCAATTACACTATTCCCTTCATAATCCATAAACCCAAACATACCATTGAATTTATAAGGTATAATTTGACGTTGAGCATATTTTATATCTTGCTCTAATTCTGCAATAAATGGATAATCTGGATAAGTGGTTTGAAATTGTTGAATCCGATCTTCCGTATAATCAACCATATATAATTGATACACTTTTTTCCAGGCAATTTCCACATTTCTATTCATTGGAAAAAGAGAAATAAAATTAGAATATTCAGCTAACGATTTTGATAGAATGGACAATTCATATATTTTATCTTCCGCATCTTTCTCGTATCGATTTCGATGTTGTTCCGTACAAAATGTAATGTAAGATTCAATAGTTCCACTCACAGTCATTTCTTGATATACACACAACTCTAATAATTTAAGTGCATCTAAATGAAATTCGCTGGAGGGATATTTTTCTATAAATTCTGTAACAACTTTCGAGGTTTTAACGGAACGAACATTTTCAAATGCTAAAGAATCTCTTTTATAAATAGCAGAAAAGCGTTCATTTGACCAGTCATTTTTAAGTATAAACTCATCAAACCCTTCAATTGTATTGATTTTCAATGCTTTATGATAATATTCTAAACTAATATTCGCTCTTAAGTGAATAATGTTTAAATATTCAAAACCATATTTTAGTAATTCTAACTTCTCTTTATTCTTTACTAAATGAAAAGTAGCTACTGAAATACACACATATTTATAAGCAGAATCTAAAGAATGAAAAGGATTATCATTTCTGAAAAAAAGTGTGGCTAAACCGTATCCAGCAGCAGAAGAATCTTTTTTAATCGTTTGAAAGAAAATTTTCTTCGCTTCAAAATAATTATATTCATTCAATGCTTCAAACCCTTTTTCAATTCTATTGGCTCTCGACTGAAAGCTAATAGAAAAAAAGAGAGTAAAAAATACTGTTATTTTTAAAAAAATATTCACAGTCAAATATACCAATTTATCCCATAAAAAAAGCCCCCAATCTGGGAGCTTTTTAAATATTATAGAAAAATAATTATTTCTTGATAGTTTTTGCGTAACGATTTTGAAACTTATCGATACGACCAGCAGTATCCACAAACTGAGCAACTCCTGTAAAGAAAGGGTGAGATTTGTGAGAGATATCTAATTTAAACAATGGATATTCAACACCATCTTCCCAAACTACTGTTTCGCTAGTTGTAGCACAAGATGGGCAAATAAAAGAATAGTCACTTGACATATCTCTGAATACAATCATTCTGTAATCTCCTGGGTGTGTATCTTTTTTCATTTTAATATATTATGAGCTTTTTAACAATCCTATGTGTAGGGTGTGCAAATTTAATCAAAGTTTTCAAACTACATCATTTTTTTTTGAAAATTAAAATAAACTTACACTACTTTACGTTATTTTTGAAGTCAAATCTATTCATAAAAAGTGAAAAAGTACATATATATATTCTATTTCTCAGTCACAGCCTTGTTGTTCTTCACAACTGGATGCAAAAAGTTTCAAGGTATATCCAAAGGTAATTTATCTTTTTCTGCAGACACGATCGTTTTCGATACCGTTTTTACAACAATTGGCTCAAGTACTAAACAATTTAAAATTTATAATAAGGAATCGAAAACCGTCAAAATTGATCAAATTGAATTAATGGGCGGTTCAAATTCTCCTTTTAGATTAAACGTTGACGGTGCATCGGGAAAAATGTTCTCCTCTATTAAGCTCGAAGGAAAAGACAGTTTATTTGTTTTTCTTGAAGTTACTCTTAAAGTAAACAACCAATCCAACCCAATGGTTATTCAAGATTCTATTCGTTTCAGAACAAATGGAAAAGACCAATACATTCAACTGGCGGTTTGGGGACAAGACATCTATTATCATTATTCCAGATTAACCGCTAAAAATCAACTGTTAGATCTAAACGAAGGAACTTGGGCAAATGACAAGCCACATCTTATTTACGGAGCTGCTTTTATTGATGAAGGTAAAACATTAAACATTCAAGCGGGTACTAAGATTTACCTTCATAAAAACGCAATGTTATATAACTACAAAGGAACTTTAAATATCAATGGAGAAAAAGACAAAGAAGTTTTAATTCAAAGTGATCGTTTAGAGTCTGAATACAAAGATGTTGCGGGTCAATATTACGGGATTTATTTTGACTCTGCTCGTCCATCCATTATCAATTATGCAATTATTAAAAACGGGACAACTGGAATCCATGTATTTTCAAACAACGAATCCAATACAACAAACTACACCGTAGAAGTTACTAATACTCAGATTTACAACAACTTAAATAATGGGATATTAATCTATTCTGGCGGAAGTGTTTTTGCCGAAAATTGTGTGATAAGTAAAAATGGTTCTTTTGGCCTTTTAGTACTATTAAGCGGTAATTTCAATTTCAACCATTGTTCTATTTTAGGATATAATTCTGATTCCAAAAACCAAGCTGTTGGCATCATCAATCATTTCAATATAGCTGGCGTAACCAATGTTGGCTCTATCCACCAAGGAGTCATTAAAAACTCTGTAATTTATGGAAACCTACCTTCTGAAATTGCTTTTGACACGATCAACATCAGCGGTGTCACCTTAAATTTTGACATACAAAGATGCGTCATCAAAAAAGAAAATCCAGGCACTGATGCGTTCTATACGAATGGAAATATCTGGAACAAAGACCCGCTATTCAACAACGTATCTAACCGACAATTCACTTTTATAAGCTCATCTCCTCTTAAAGGAAGTGCTGACGCTAATTTCCCAACTCTATCTGGAAAAACAATTGAAGGATTGCTCGTGAACCCCCCGAATATTGGAGCTTATTGAAATTATAATGATTTAAAGTACAACGTACCCATCTCAAAAAAAACGAAATAAAATTAGTACATTTGAAAAATAAAAATCTACAAAATGAAAGATATCAAATTAGTTAATAAACACATTGCATTAGGAGGGAAAATGGTTCCTTTCGCGGGTTACAACATGCCTGTTCAATATGAAGGAGTTACAGCAGAACATGAAACTGTTCGAAATACAGTTGGGGTTTTTGATGTTTCTCACATGGGAGAATTTGTTTTAAAAGGTTCCAATGCGTTGGCTTTAATTCAAAAATTTTCATCGAATGATGCTTCGGTTTTAGTGGATGGTAAAGCTCAATACTCCTGCATGCCAAATGGTAAAGGTGGAATTGTTGATGATTTAATTATATATAGAGTTAATTCTGAGGAATATTTCATTGTTGTGAATGCTTCTAACATCGAAAAAGATTGGAATTGGATCAGTTCATTGAATGATTTAGGCGTTGAAATGCACAATCTTTCAGATGAGTATTCTTTGTTAGCGATTCAAGGACCAAAAGCGGCTGAAGCGATGCAATCGTTGACAGATGTAAATTTAAAAGATATGGTTTATTACACTTTTCAATACGGTACATTTGCTGGAATTGAAAATGTGATGATTTCAGCTACAGGCTATACTGGCTCTGGAGGTTTCGAAATTTATGTGAAAAATGAAGACGTAGAACAAGTTTGGGATCGTGTTTTTGAAGCTGGTAAAGATTTCGGAATTAAACCGATTGGTTTAGCGGCAAGAGATACATTGCGTTTGGAAATGGGTTTCTGTTTATATGGAAATGATATCGACGACACAACGTCTCCTTTAGAAGCTGGATTAGGTTGGATTACTAAATTCACGAAAGAGTTTACAGATTCTGATTTCTTGAAAAAACAAAAAGAAGAAGGAGTTACTCGTAAATTGGTAGCTTTTGAAATGATTGACAGAGGAATTCCGAGACATGACTACCCTATCGTTGACGCTGAGGGCACAGTTATTGGAAAAGTAAACTCAGGAACAATGTCGCCAAGTATGAAAATTGGTATTGGTTTAGGGTATGTTACGGTTGCAAATTCTGCAGTGGATTCTGAAATATTCATTGAAATTAGGGACAAAGGTGTTAAAGCGAAAGTTGTTAAATTACCTTTTTATAAGAAATAGTCTTAAAAACTTAAAACGGTAAAAATTTAAATTGATCTTTCTGTTATTTTTAAAATGATGGAATTTTCAATTTATTTTTTTACAACACAAAAAACATGAAATCAAAAATCATCCTACTTTTGGCTATTATATGTACTATTGTATTTGATTTTGAAATTATTAACGACAAAGTAATATATTGAGGTTTAGGTTCTGATAAATTAATAGTATAAAATCCCTTAAACTAAAAAAAAGACTGCATTTGTGGTCTTTTTTTATCTCTCATTTTATCTAAAAAACACAGATAAACAAAGTTTAGAAAATGCTTTTCGCTTGATTTAATCAGGTGATATTGACAAAATGAAAATTGGAACTACTGAAGCTTTAAAAAAAATACACCTGTATTTATTTAGATAGAAAAAGTAAACTCAGGAACAGTTTTAAATTTACCAATTCAGTATACATCAATTAAATAACAGTATTAAGTATTATACCTTACAAAGGAATATAATCCTTATGCAGCTCCACTTCTACTTCCTCTTTCGGAACTCGGAACAATAGAATTAAACCTATCACAAAAAAGAAGGCTACAGAAATGATTGAGAAACGAATTGAGCCTGTCATCATTTCCATTAGTCCGAAAAATAATAAACCTACTACAATTCCTAATTTCTCGGTAACGTCATAGAACGAAAAATAACTTGCGTGATCTGACGTATTTTCAGGTAAGAATTTTGAATAGGTTGAACGAGCCATCGCTTGAACTCCACCCATTACTAAACCTACTAAAGAAGCCAAAATATAGAATTCAAAAGGAGTTTTAATAAAATAGCCCATTACACAAATCCCAACCCAAATCACAACTGAGAGAATCAATGTTTTAATATTTCCAATCTTATTCGATAAACGAGACATCATAAAAGCCCCTGCAGCTCCTAATATTTGAATTAAAAGAATTGCAGTTATTAATCCTGAATTTCCACTTCCTTCAGGCCAATCAATTTCCTTATTAGCAAAAATGGTAGCCATCAACATAACAGTCTGTACTCCAGTATTAAAAAAGAAAAACGAGAATAAGAACCGCTTCAAACGATGTGTTTTTTTAAACTCTTGAAAAACTAATTTCAATTCTTTGAAACCTCTCCAAATAATATTATCTTCTTTCGGTTTTTTTCCGTAGACATTGTTAGGTAAAGCTCTGTATGTAATTTGACTAAAACCCATCCACCAAAGTCCAACTAATAGAAAACAATATTTTGTGTATTCTGGACCAACGCCCATAATGATTGCCAAACAGATAATCAATAAAGTCATCGAACCAAAATAGCCCATTATAAAGCCTCTTGCGGAAATCTTATCATGGTCTTTTACTTCTGCAATTTCAGGTAAAAATGCGTTGTAAAAAACCAAGCTATTCCAAAAACCAATACTGGCTAAAAAAACAGAAATCATTCCAATTTCCAATGGTAAATCTGGAAACCAAAACAAGGAAATACACGAGAGGGAACCTAAGTAACAGAAGAATTTTAAAAATTTAATTTTACTTCCAGAATAGTCTGCAACTCCTGATAATAGAGGGGATAAAATTGCAACTACTAAAAATGAAGACGCTAAAACAAAGGAGAATAAAACAGAAGAAGAAAGAGTTTGTCCAAAATACTCAACATACGCAGCTTTGTCTTTCAATTTTTCTAAATCTTCTACTTCTATGCCAAGTTTCTTTGCGTATCTTTTTTTTGTTATCGTATCATAAAAAATAGGAAAAATAGCTGAAGAAACAACTAAATTATACACTGAGTTCGCCCAATCGTAGCACACCCATCCGCGAATAATTTTCTTGTCTCCTTTGACTATTTTTTTTGAATCCATCTCTACTCTTTAATACCTACTCCTTCAACATAATCTCTCAAATACTCAAAACGAGGCATTAAATTTCCTTGTAAACTTGTTTCGCTTCCTCGACCAATAATATCATCAGGATCTTCCTGTAACAATGCTGGAATAATATATTTAATTAACTCATTACCGAAATCCTGAGATGCATCCAACGGCAATTCACATGGTAAATTATCTACCGCCATAACAGCAATTACACCTTCTTTTGTGAAATCATCTTCTGCTTCAGTAGTTGGATTGTATCCGTAAATTGGATCAACAATCGTACTTGGCCTAATCGTACATCCGATTGGTTCATCAATGTCACATGAAATATCTGCAACAACTGTTAATTTACAAGCAGGATCTTTTAAAACTTCTTTCGTTAAAATATAAGGAGATGCATTGTTCCAAAAATGACAAGGAATATACATATCAGCGATTTTAGTGAAACGAGGAAACGTAGATTTATATAATTCTGGATTTGAATAAAACTCTTTTTTATCAAATTCAGCCCCATTTTTTTTACCGTAATAATCTTCTACTTCCAATTGAGTAAAAACAGCCGTAGTAAACGTATCGGTCAAAAATTCATTTGGTGAAACTTCTTTTATAGGCAATAAATCTAAAATTTCTTTTGCTCCATGCCCTACTCTACCAAATCCTGTTACAACAATTTTTGTTGAAGCAGGTAAAACAACTTTTTTCGATTCTTGTTCAACTTCTTTTCTATCCAGACATTTATTTGCTTCTTTCAAAGTAAATAATTTATGTTTCAAACCAAAAGTTCTAAATCCGTTGTAACAACCAACAATTCCTGCATACCGTCCAAAACCAATAATACGCTTGTTGTTTTTATCTTTTAAAGCTTCATAATCAATCATTTGAATCTTTTTCTCTAAAATAGCTAATAATAGTTTTCTATTATACGCTTGTTTTTTGATGGTATGAGAAAAGAATAGGAACTTTTTATTAGGAATTAAATCAGAAATATTCACTTCTTTCACTCCCATTATTATATCACAAGAACTTAGATCTTCAGACATTTTAATTCCTTCAGAAATATATTCTTCGTCTTTAAAAGATCTTATTGGACTTGGTTGTACAATCACTTCAACATTTGGAAATTTCGCTTGAACAATTTTACATTGTTTTGGCGAAAGAGGTACTCTTTTATCTGGCGGTACTTTTCCCTCTCTTAAAATTCCAAGCTTAATTTTATTCATACTTTTTAATTCTTATGCGCTTTTAAAATCTTTTTCAATCACTTATTATTTTTCAATCGGTTGTTCCAGTAAGTATGCGTCAATAAATTCTCTTACACACCCTTCACCACCTTTTTTTGATAAAACAACGTCTACATTCGTTTTAACAATATCTACTGCATCTGATGGACAAGCAGAAAAACCAACATTTTTAATTATTTCTAAATCATTAATATCATCACCAATGATTGCAACATTTTCTAACTTAATATCTAATTCTTTACAAAAATTTGAAAGGATGTCAATCTTTTTCTCTCTGCCAACATGGCATCTTTGAATTCCTAACATTTCTGCTCTTGTTTTCACCATTTTATCTGTGAAACCTGAAGAAATAATAGCCACTTGAAAATCATTTTTTGTTAAATGAATAATAGCCATCCCGTCTTTTGTATTGTATTTTTTTATCTGATCTCCATTTTCAGTAAAATACATTCCTCCATCGGTTAAAACTCCATCTACATCTAAAATTAATAACTTAATTTTCGCTATTTTATTTTTCCATGCATTCGTTTTAAACATTGATTTAAACAAGATTGAATATAAATCAATCCCATTCTCATCACAAATTGCTTCTAAATCAAATAACGAAAGTTCTTGTGGATTCTCTACATCAAAATCTCCTAAGAAATCAGAATATACAACTCCATATTTATCGCAAATTCCTTTTATATTTTGTTCTAAAAACATATTTACACTTTTAAAAATTAGATCATTCTATAACCAACTGCTTCAGCAACTGGACGCAATGTTTTTAACAACTCAGTAAACTCAGCATGGTTCAACTGTTGTGAAGCATCAGATTTTGCAACTTTAGGATTTGGGTGTGCTTCAATTAGTAAACCATCAATTCCCATCGCAACACAGGCTCTTGCTAAATTTGGCACTCCATACGCATATCCCATTGCGTGACTTGGATCTAAAATTATTGGTAAATTTGTATGCTCTTGCAACCACGCTACACCGCACAAATCCAATGTAAATCGAGTACCCGTCTCAAAGGTTCTCAAACCTCTTTCACACAATATAACATTCTGATTACCACCAGATAAAACAAATTCAGCAGCTTGTACAAATTCTTGTAAAGTAGAACCAAATCCACGTTTAATCAAAATGGGTTTATTCGTTTTAGCACATGCTCGTAAAATTCCTTGATCATACATTGCTTTCGCTCCAACTTGAATTACATCAGAATACTCAATAATTTCATCAATTTGAGTTGCATCTCGAACTTCCGTAATAATATTTAATCCGAATTCATCTCGCATTTTAGCTAATAACTTCAAGCCTTCTAATTCCATTCCTTGGAAACTGTAAGGACTCGTTCTTGGTTTATAACAACCACCTCTTAAAGTACTTAATCCTAACGAAACTAACAATTCTGCTGATTCACGAATTTGACCTTCCGATTCTACTGAACAAGGTCCACCAATTAAAACAGTATTATTAGTAGTGCCACCGATGGTAATTTCTCCAATTTTAACTTCGCGTTTTGCAGCTTGGTATTTCTTAGACGATAATTGCATATCATTTGCAAATACCCAAGATTCATCTACTTTAGAAGCTAAAACACTCGGAACTTCTTTTACACCCGAACCTGTAATCAATACATTTTTTTCATTGTAAACAATGTGAAACGCTTGATTTTCAATCGCTAATTGTCCAGCTTCTTTAGCTGAAATATTTTCTTTTAAATGAAGTATCATAGTTCTGCTTTAATCAGATTTACAAAATTAACAATTCCTGTAGATTTCCCAACATTATCTAACACAGGTAAATACATAATTGGAAAAGGACACGATTTTATCCGTTTTAACATTGACACAACAGTGTCGTTTTCATTGATTGTAATTGGATTTGAATTAATCAACTCCGCAACATTTATTTTATTTAAATCGTCCAAATTTCTCAACATTCCTTTACGAACATCGGCATTTGAGATCAATCCTTTAAAATTTTCAGTTTCATCCACAACAATACAAAATCCCATATTTCCATTCTCAATCGCCTGAAGTATTGTTTGAATAGATAAATCAAATTGCTGCACTATCGGACATTCGTCAAAAGGAATCATAAAATCTTTGATCACAAATTCAGATTCAACCTCTCTTTTTGTCAAGTTCATCAACGCATGACCTATACTTGGCGCATTAAATAAGTAAGAGCCTGAAACCGAAGAGCTTACACCCATATTTCTCAATATAAAGGAAACTTCTCCGTTTACACCACCATCAACATGAATCGATTTATCAGGAAACTGCTTTCTAAATTGTCGAATTTTAGAAAAATTAATCGTATCGAATTTACCACCACTTTGACCTGGTATGGTTGCCATAATCAAAATGAAATCAAAATCAGAATAAGCTTCAAAAACAGAAACGCAAGTTGGAGTAATGACTGCCAATCCCTTTTTTCCAGAAATATCAGAAGGAATAACTAATGGTACTTTTAAATCCTCGAATTGAAATGTCACATACTCAACTGGAGTTTCACGCAAATAATCAAAATATTTTTTTGGATCTAAAGTGATAATGTGTAAATCTATCGGTAAATCACACCATGATCTAATGTGATTAATATCTTCAAAAACAGATAAATCGTCATTACAATCAACATGTAAAAGCTCGACTTGATGCTGCACTAAATCTTCAACAACTTCTTTTAAAGATCTTGATTTATCGCTATATATAGACGCTGATATTTTCATACATTAAATTTGTACTTGTAAAGATAATGAATGAAGTTAATTATTTAGAATTTTCACAAATTGAACTTAAAAAAGTTATCATTTTATATAGTTCGAAAAGGATTCGAGGTATCGTTAAACATCAATTATGGTAAACAAAAAAGCCCAACTTAATGGGCTTTAAAATATCAATATACCAATCATCTACAAATAAGAAGCGAAATATCCTCCGAATAATAATCCTGCTGCACAAACAGCTAAAACGAACCATTGAATACCTGTTACTTGTAATCTTTCTTGCTCAATTACATCTTCTTTAGAAACAACTGTGATAACAGTTTTTAAGTAATAATAAATACCTATACCTGAATTAATTACGGCAAAAATAACGAGGCTTGGATATTGTGAGATTGCAGATGAGAAAACTAAATATTTCCCAAAGAAACCTACTAGTGGTGGCACACCTGCTAATGACAACAAAGCTAACACTGTTACAAACCCTAAAAGTGGATTGCGTTTTGCTAAACCTTTGAATGCTTCCAATCTATCTTCTTTATCGTTGATAATCATTGCAACTGTTATTAGTACAATTACTGAAAATCCATAAGAGAATAGATAAAACAATAAGTTAGATTCACTTGACGGACTTTGAGTTAAAATTGTCAACAACGCGTAACCCACATGTGTAATACTTGAATACGCTAATAAACGTTTAAAAGTAATTTGACTCAATGCAGATAAATTACCCACAATCATTGATAGGATTGCCATTATAACTAAAGCAGGTGCCCAGAAATCATGTAACGAAGGGAAACAAACTGAGAACAATTTGAAAAATGCTCCGAAAGCTCCTAATTTCACAACCGCAGCCATATATCCTGTAACAATACTTGGACTTCCACTGTAAACATCTGGACTCCAGAAATGAAATGGCGCTGCCCCTACTTTAAATAAGAAAGAACTTAAGATTAATAAAACTCCAACATATAATAAAGAAGAATGAGTGTATTCCATATTAATTACATTCGCTAATTGATTTACATCAAACGTTCCTATTGCACCATATACCCATGCAATTCCGAATAATAAAATTCCAGTTGCAAAAGCTCCAGTTAAGAAATATTTCAATGCTGCTTCACTCGAACGAATATCCTTTTTGGCTGAACCAGCTAAAACATACATAGGAATAGACATAATCTCTAACCCTAAGAAGAACATGAATAAATCCGTAAATGAAACCATACAAAGAACTCCTGTTAATGAAAACAAAAACAATCCTGTGAAATCACCTACATGTTCTGGTTGTTCTTTGAAAGATTTGAATCCTGCTAAAATCGCTAAGAAAGCAAAAAGTATAGCTACTAACGAGAAGGAAATTGCTGAATGATTGAACTCTAATCCTTTATAATCAAATAAAGTATACGGATGATTCCATTGATTCATCAATAAAACTGCAGCAATAATAAATCCTGCTGATGCGGTCAATAAAACTAAAATCGGTTTTTTCGCAAATGCAACGAAAAGAGAAATTAAACCACTTAAAAAAATGACAATTAGAGCGTCCATATTATTGATGTAAAGTATTAATCGTTTTAACTGATTCTAATAATGCGTCGATACTTGGAGATAAGAAATCGATTATTGATTGAGGAAAAATTCCAAAAACAACAATTAAAACCATAATAATCAAGTATGTTAACCATTCATTCCATGTCAAATCTGCAAATGGAGTTGCTTTTGGCGCTCCATACATACTTAACTGGTAAGCTCTTAATGTATAAACAGCTCCAATAATTATTGTTGTTCCTGCAATTAATCCGATGCACCCATTGTAAGAATAAACACCTTTTAACAACATAAACTCGCCAATAAAACCGCTTGATAATGGGACAGATATAGCAGCTAAAACCAACGCTCCGAACATAAATGCAAATCGAGGTGCTTGTTTTGCTATCCCGCCTAAATCTCTCAATGACCTAGTTCCTAAACGTTGTTCTAAAATATCTGCTGATAAGAATAAACCAACTGCTACTAAACTGTGGTTTGCCATTTGAATAAAAACAGCTGACCAATTGTCGTGACCTACCAAGATTGCACCTGCAGCTATCAAACCAACGTGACTTATAGAAGCAAAAGCAAACAAGCGTTTAATATCATTTTGTTTGATTGCTAAAATCCCAGCATAAATAACACCTATGATTCCTAAAACAACAATTGGATACGTCATTTCATTCAACGCTTCAGGCGCCAATGGAATCAACCAACGAATCATTCCGTACAATGCCATTTTCAACATCAAAGCAGACAACAACATTGTTCCAGCCATTGGAGAAGTTGTATACGTATTTGGTTGCCAAGTATGGAAAGGGAACAATGGGATTTTAATAGCAAAAGCTAAGAAGAAACCTCCGAAAATCCAAAATGCAGCTTTAGCGGATAATTCAACCGCCATTAAATCTGAATGTGAAAAAGATTTAGCGTGACCTTTAATTGCCATTAATGACAAAAGCATAGCTAACGATCCAACGAATGTATAAATGAAAAATTTTACCAATGCTGGTTTTCTATCTTTTCCACCATACCACAAAGCGATTAAGAATACTGGAATCAAAGTAATCTCCCAGAAAATGTAGAACAACAATCCATCAAAAGAGGTGAAAACGCCTAACAATCCTAATTGCATAAAAAACAATAAAGCTGTGAATGAACGATTTTTAGATAATTCTCTGTTGTAATTACTTAAGATAATTAAGAAAGTAATAACGTTTGTCAATAAAACCATAAACAAACTCATTCCATCGTATCCCATTTTACAAGTAAATCCAAATTTAGAAATACATGAAGGTTCAAAAATGGTAACGAAAGTAGTTGTATCGAAAGCCGTAAAGTGAGCAATCGTAACAAGCAAAGAAGTAATTCCACCTACAAGTGAAAATTTACGCACAAAGTTACTTGGTATAACCAACGCTACGAGTGCAAATAAAAAGGGTATTAATAAAAGTTCCAAAGCGTTATATTTTTACAAGATAATAAATAACCATTCCGACGATTCCGCAAACCATCCACAAAATATACCAATCCGTTTTACCAGATTGCCATTTCTTAACTAATTCTCCTGATCGGTCAATTGTCTTAGTTGCGAAAGAGATAATTCCGTTCAGTAAGAAAAGTTCAATAAATTGATGACCTTTCTCCGAAATCCATTCAATAGGTTTTACAAATAAAGAATTGTAAATTTCATCAAAGTATAATTTATTAGCAGATAATTTTGTCCAACCTTTAATTTGATCATCTGAAACGGGTACATTCTTCTTTTTAACATACACATTGTAAGAAACGATTATCGCAATCAAAGTTAAAATAGAAGCAGAAAGCATTATCATAATTGTTTGACCATTTGATATTTCAACTTCAACCACTTCTTTCAAACCTCCAACATTATGGTTTAATAAATGTGTAAACCAATGATGTCCTCCTAATAAACTTGGAATATTCAACATCCCTCCTATTATAGAAAGTACAGCCAAAACAATTAACGGTAAAGTCATGTTTAACGGACTTTCATGTAAATGATTTTTCGCATGATTCGAACCTCTGAATTCTCCATGAAAAACCACAAAATACATACGAAACATATAAACAGCAGTCAACAAAGCACTTAAAGCCAATAAGACATAAATGATTGGACTGTGATGTAAAGCATGTGCTAATATTTCATCTTTGGAAAAGAAACCTGATAAAAGTGGGAATCCTGAAATTGCCAATGTTCCGATTAAGAAAGTAATGTTTGTAATCGGAATGTATTTTTTCAAACCACCCATTTTGCGGATATCTTGTTCATCAGACATTGCATGAATAACACTTCCAGAACCTAAGAACAATAAAGCTTTGAAAAATGCGTGAGTTGTAACGTGAAATATTGCAGCAGTGTATGCTCCCATTCCTAATGCAACAAATATAAAACCTAATTGAGAAACTGTTGAGTAAGCCAATACCTTCTTAATATCGTTTTGACGCATCGCAATAAAAGCAGTAGCCAAAGAAGTTGCTAAACCTACATACAACATAATATCTTGGGTGAATTGAGCTCCGACATGTTCAAACAAAAAGTTAGAACGAACTACTAAAAAGATACCAGCAGTTACCATCGTTGCAGCATGAATCAACGCTGAAACTGGAGTTGGTCCCGCCATTGCATCTGGTAGCCATGTAAACAATGGAATTTGGGCACTTTTACCTGTTGCACCAATGAACAAACAAATCGTAATTGCAAACATCATCCAAGTTGTAACAGGGATTTGATCAATTAAAATTTTATCCGCTAATTCAGTGTACTCTAAAGTTCCAAATTGAGATAGTAAAAGAAAAAGTCCGATTAACAAACCTAAATCTCCTATTCTATTCATTATGAATGCTTTTCTAGCAGCTAAACCGTTCAACATACCTTTTTGCACATCACTATAATGGAAACCAATTAATAAGTAAGAACAAATACCAACACCTTCCCAACCAAAGAAAAGCATGAAGTAGTTCGATCCTAATACTAAGATTAACATGGCAAAAATAAACAAATTAAGATACGTGAAGAATTTATAATATCCTTCGTCATGACTCATATATCCCATTGAGAATAAATGAATTAATGATCCTACACCTGTGATAATTAAAACCATCCAAATTGAAAGATTATCAACTAAAAGTCGAGCGTTCAATGTGAAATCTTCTAAATTCAAGATTGTAAACAAGTTAATTTTAACAGCTTCATCCAGTTGAAGAAATACAGTTAACGCAATTAGGAAAGATGAAAAAACTGCTATACTAGCAATAGATCCAACCAAAACCTTCGGTAATTTTTTTCCAAAAACGCCATTTATAAAACCACCTATTAAAGGCAGAGCTATTATTAGCGGTACGAGTTGTTCAATTGACATCCTAATTATCCTTTAAGTTTATTAAATATCCCTACATCTACAGACCTTGTATTACGGTAGATTAAAACCAAGATTGAAAGTCCAACCGTAGCTTCTGCTGCTGCAACCACCATAATAAAGAAAACAAATAATTGTCCGTCTGATTCGCCAAAATACGACGAGAAAGCCACCAATAACAAGTTAACAGCATTAAGCATTAACTCAATACACATTAATAATATAATTGCATTTTTTCGTAATAAAACCCCCATCACTCCTATCACAAAGAGAACGGTAGAAAGAACAATGTAATGCTGTATCGAAACAGTTTCGAAAATAGAAGCTAATACCATAATTAATCGATTATTTGTTTTTCACGTTTTGTCAAAACTACAGCACCAACAATTGCTGAGATAAATAAAACTGAAGTGATTTCAAAAGGCAATAAATACGTTGTGAATAATTCTTTACCTAAAATCCCAACCAATCCTTGATCATCATTTACTGCAGGAACAAATGATTTACAAACAACTGCATCTCTCAAAGAAGCTACCAAAACTGTTAACAACGAACCGCCAGCGATACATGCAGCAGCCGTCATAATGATTGGAGATTTTGGCTCGTTATCTTTACTCAAGTTCAACATCATCAAAACAAAAAGAAACAATACCATGATTGCACCAGCATAAACGATAATATTTACAATCGCTAAAAACTGAGCATTCATTAGTACGTAATTTGCAGAAATTAAGAAAAAAGTTACTATTAAATAAAGAATACTTCTCACTGGATGTTTACTTATCACAACCATTGAAGCTGAACCAATAGTTAATCCAGCTAATAACATAAATACATTATATATACTCATTTCTCTTTACGTTTGCCTGTTAATTGACGTTTCGAAATATCAATACGGTTATCCATATCTTCAACCAATCGATCTTTCCCCATAATAAAATCTTCTCTTTCTAATTGAGCAGGAACGATTTTGTCTGTTAAAAATATTGCTTCTTTCGGGCACGCTTCTTCACACAAACCACAGAAAATACATCGTAACATATTTATTTCATACGTTGCTGCATATTTTTCTTCACGGTATAAATGCTCTTCTCCTTTTTTACGTTCGTCTGCAATCATAGTGATTGCTTCAGCAGGACAAGCAACTGCACATAATCCACATGCTGTACAATTTTCTCTACCTTCCTCATCTCTTTTCAAGACATGTTGACCACGGTAAACAGGAGCAAAAACTTTTTGTTCTTCAGGATACTTTAACGTATTGTTTTTTCTGAACAAGTGTTTCGCTGTAATAAGCATTCCACCAAAAATGGCAGGCAAATATAGTTTCTCAAGAAAAGTCATTTTCTTGTTGGAAACAATTTTACTTCTATTTGTTAAACTTTGCATAGTTAAATAACTTAGGGTATATTATAAATTAAAACCAACCTTCCATGTAAGCAACTACAAGTGCCGTAATCACCATATTAATCAACGCAATTGGAATCATTCTTTTCCAACCTAAATGCATCAATTGATCGTATCTGAATCGAGGCAATGTCCATCTAATCCACATAAATACGAAGATGAAAAAAATTGTTTTTCCAAAGAATACAAGTGTACCTAAAATAGCCAATGTATTTCCTGAAAAAGCGTCCATTCCTGGGAAATTGTAACCACCAAAAAATAAGGCAGTTATAACCGCACATGAAATAAACATGTTTGTATATTCGGCAAATAGGAAGAAACCTAATTTCATAGAGCTATACTCAGTGTGGTATCCCCCAATTAATTCACTTTCACATTCCGCTAAATCGAAAGGAGCTCTATTACATTCAGCCAATGTGCAAACGAAGAAGATTAAAAAGGCAACTGGTTGTTTGAAAACAAACCAACTAATTCCGTGTTGTGCTTCAACGATATCTCTTAAACTTAAACTACCAGTTAATAATACAATTGTAATCACTGAAATACCCATTGCTAACTCATAAGAAATCATTTGAGATGAAGCACGAATTGCACCAAACAAAGAGTACTTATTATTTGAAGCCCAACCACCAATCATGATTCCGTATACTCCTACTGAAACAAATCCCATTATGAAAAGAATTCCAATATTCACATCAGCTACCTGTAGAGAAACAGTTCTTCCAAAGGCTTGAATATCTGGTCCCCAAGGAATGACAGCACTTGTAATCAACGCAGTAAACATCGCGATGCCAGGAGCCAAAATAAACAACCATTTATCTGAGTTAAAAGGAATAAAATCTTCCTTAAAAAACATTTTACCACCATCCGCTAAAGGTTGAAGAATCCCGAAAGGCCCTGCTCTGTCTGGACCGATACGATCTTGAAACCAAGCTGCAACTTTACGTTCAAAGAAAGTTGAGTACATCGCGATACCTAAAGAAACGGCAAATAATACAACAACTAAAATTAGTTTTTCCCAAAATAATCCTGCATCCATTATTCTATAGTTTTAGTTACGTTATTCAGTGGATTTGGTTTTTCGTAATGACCTTGAGAAACTACAGAATGACGATTAATAGGACGAGGTCCTTCAATTGTCCATTGACTCAACTCTTTTTTATCAAAACGACATTCATTGCAAATCCAATCTGGTTTATCATCAACTATTTCTACTTCACCGTACTGATCTTGACGAGTAGTAACTCTGTATATTTGTTTTCCAAACATCCAAACTACTGCTTTACCAGAACATTTTGTACACTCGCAAGAAGCATTCATTGGTTTCAAGAACCAAACACGACTTTTAAAACGAGCTGATCTATCCGTTAAAGCACCAACTGGACAAACATCAATCATGTTTCCAGAAAAATCATTGTCTACTGCTTTCTCTATATACGTTGAAATTTCAGTGTGATCTCCTCTGTGTAGAGCACCATGAACTCGTTGATCCGTTAATTGATTTGCAACATGTACACAACGATAACATAAAATACAACGATTCATGTGTAACTTTATGTTTTCACCGATATCAATTGGTTCAAATGTTCTTCTTTCCTCTTCGTAACGCGTTTCAGCTTTACCATGTGCAAAACCTAAATCTTGTAAATCACATTCACCCGCTTGATCACAGACAGGACAATCTAAGGGATGATTCGCTAATAAAAACTCAACAACAGCTCCACGATTTTCAATAACTCGCTCACTTGTTCGGTTTTTGACAATCATTCCATCCTGAACAGTTGTAGAACAAGATACCATCAATTTAGGCATTGGACGGGGATCTTTTTCAGAACCTGCCACAATCTCTACCAAACATGTACGACAGTTTCCTCCAGTTCCAGGTAAAGAACTGTAATAGCACATAGCAGGAGGAACAACATCGCCACCAATCATACGAGCAGCGTTCAAAATTGTAGTTCCTTCTTCTACTTCTATTTGAATATCATCAATTGTAACTTTGATCATAATTATCTTATTGTAAAATTAATTCAGGAGATTTTAATAACCCGTAGTTTCCTTTTACAGCATCTTGTGGATGTGTAATATGCCATTCAAATTCCTCACGGAAATGACGAATAGCTGCAGCAACTGGCCAAGCAGCGGCATCACCTAACGGACAAATAGTATTTCCTTCGATTTTCTTGTTAATATCTGCTAAAAGATCAATATCTCTCATATTTCCTTCACCATTTTCAATACGGCGAAGTACTTTTTCCATCCAAGAAGTACCTTCTCTACATGGTGAACATTGACCACATGATTCATGTGCATAAAAACGAGCAAAATTCCACGTATTACGAACGATGCATTGGTCTTCATCAAAAACAATGAATCCACCTGAACCTAACATAGAACCACTAGCAAAACCACCGTCAGATAAACTCTCATAACTCATGAAACGATCCTCTCCTGCAGCAGTTTTAGTAATTAAATGAGCTGGTAAAATTGGAACTGATGAACCACCTGGGATTAACGCTTTGATTTTCTTGCCATTCGCAATTCCTCTACACCAATCATCTCCGTAGATAAACTCCTCTACAGACATTCCTAATTCTATTTCATATACTCCTGGACGAACTAAATTACCGCAAGCAGAAATTAATTTCGTTCCAGAGCTTTTTTCTGTACCAATTTTTAAGAATTCATCTGCTCCAATATTGACAATTGGAACAACTGTACAAATACTTTCAACATTATTTACAACTGTTGGACAACCGTATAAACCTTTAATTGCAGGAAATGGTGGTTTCATTCTAGGATTTCCTCTTTTACCTTCTAAAGATTCTAAAAGAGCTGTTTCTTCTCCACAAATATAGGCACCACCACCTGGAGCAACGTATAAATCTAAATCAAAACCAGAGCCTAAAATATTTTTCCCTAACCATCCTTTTGCGTATGCTTCTGCGATTGCTTTTTCTAAAATATCTGAAACAAACATGTATTCACCACGAATATAAATGTAAGCTGTATTAGCGCCCAAAGCATAACTCGACGTGATCATTCCTTCCACCATCAGATGAGGAAGTTTTTCCATTAAAAAACGATCTTTAAATGTACCAGGCTCACTTTCGTCAGCATTACATACTAAATATCTCGGAACGCCTTCAGGTTTAGCTAAAAAAGACCATTTCATACCAGTTGGGAAACCAGCTCCACCTCTACCTTTCAAAGCAGATTTTTGAACTTGTTCCACTACCTCTTGAGGAGACATTGATTTTAATGCCTTTTCAACTGACGAATATCCACCATGATTTCTGTATACATCATACGTTTCAATTCCTGGAACGTCAATGTGTTCTAATAATAATTTTCTTCCCATTAGTTCTTATTATTTTCAGCTAAATATTTGGCTCTGTATTCATCCATTAATACATCAATTTTTGCAGGAGTTAAATGTTCGTGATATACTTTTCCACATTGTAACATTGGACCATATCCACAAGCACCTAAACATTCAGCAGTTTTTAAAGTAAACATACCATCTGCACTCGTTTCACCTACTTTTGAAATACCTAATTTATTTTTGATATATTCAATAATATCATCGCTTCCAACCAACATACAAGGTCCTGTTCGACAAACTTCGAATACAAATTTACCCGTTGGTTCTAAATTGAACATAGTGTAAAAAGTAGCAACTTCATACACTTCAATTGATTGAATATTTAAAAGTCCTGCAACGTAATCCATTGTTTCAGGGCTTAACCATCCACCGAATTCTTCTTCTGCAATATGCAAAACACTAAGAATTGCACTTTTTTCACGACCATCAGGGAATTGTTTGATAACTCCTTGAACCTGTTCCAGTTTTTCAAGACTGAACGGAGGTCTTTTTGCTTGTATTTCTAATGTACTTATCATGTTCTATGCGTCCAATTCACCTGCGATTACATTCATACTACTCAAGGTCAAAACAGCATCACTGATTGTTTGACCTTTAATCATTTCTGGATATGCTTGATAATAAAGAAAACAAGGACGTCGGAATTGTAAACGGTAAGGCGTTCTACCTCCATCACTTATTAAATAAAATCCTAATTCTCCATTTCCACCTTCAACTGAAGTATAAATTTCTCCAACAGGAACATTCGTTTCTCCCATAACAATTTTGAAATGGTAGATTAATGCTTCCATTTTCTCGTAAACATCTTGTTTTGGAGGTAAATAGAATTCAGGAACATCCGCATGGAATGGTCCTTCTGGCATTTTAGCTAATGCTTGTTTAATAATAGATAAACTTTGTCTGATTTCTTCTTGACGAACTTGGAAGCGATCATATGTATCTCCTTGAGAACCAACGGGAACGATAAAATCGAAATCTTCATACGAACAATAAGGATTCATTACTCGAACATCGTAATCAACACCCGCAGCTCTTAAGTTTGGACCTGAAAATGAATACTCTAAAGCTCTTTCTGCTGAAATTGGACCAGAACCAATAGTTCTATCCATAAAAATACGATTACGAGAAAGTAAATCATCGAATTCTTTGAATACTTTTGGGAAATTCACTAAAAAAGCATCTAATTTCTGGTTGAATGCTTCTGAAAAATCTCTTTCAAAACCGCCAATACGACACATATTGGTCGTTAAACGTGCTCCACAAACTTCTTCAAAAAGCTCATAAATTGCTTCTCTTTGTTGAAATAAATACGTAAAACCTGTTAAAGCTCCAGTATCCACTCCTACTACAGAATTACAAATTAAATGATCGTTGATACGAGCAAGTTCCATAATGATAACACGCATATAATCAACGCGTTTCGGAACAGTAATTCCTGCTAATTTCTCCATTGTAATCGCCCAACCAATATTATTGATTGGAGAAGAACAATAGTTCAATCTATCTGTAATTGTATTTATTTGATTGTAAGGTCTACGTTCAGCTAATTTTTCAAAAGCTCTATGAATATAACCAACTGTTTGCACAGCATCTAATATCTTTTCACCATCAACAGTTAAGACATTTTCAAAAATACCGTGTGTTGCAGGATGTGTTGGACCTAAATTCAGGGTAGCTATATCACCATCAATTGTTTCATGAGATGATCTATCTAAAGCGTAATCTTCTAAATTTTCGTTTATTTCTTTACTCATATCAATATCTATTATTCTCTTCCGAAAAAGCGATCGTCTTTATCTTCTCTTGTAGCATCTTCCAATTGGTATTCTTTACGCATTGGGAAATAATCCATTGAATCCTCGTTCAAGATACGTTTCAAATTTGGGTGACCTGTAAAAATAACTCCAAAAAAGTCATACGTTTCTCTTTCTAACCAATTAGCAGCTACATGAATATCAGTAATTGAAGCTATAGTAGGATAATCAATAGAAATAAATGCTTTCAAACGAATTCGGAAATTGTTAACTAAACTATGTAAGTGATAAACAATTGCTAATTCACGACCTTTATCTTCAGGATAATGAACTGCTCCCATTAACGTTAAATATGAAATTTGAAGGGTATCGTCTTTTTTCAACCAATCAATAATTGAGTGTGCGTCATTTGAAGTAACTTCAATAGTTAAAAGATCAAATGGAACTGTTAATTCTCCGATTTTATCTCCAAAATTTTCTTTTAATTTTGCGTAAACTACTTCGTTTGTTAAATTACTTGCCATCAGTTTCAATATTATAAGAATTCAACATTTCTTTATATTCAGAAGAATTACGACGACGAAGCGATTCATTTTTAACCATTTCATGAATTTTCATGATACCATCAATGATTTGCTCTGGTCTTGGAGGACAACCTGGAACGTAAACGTCAACAGGAATTACTCTATCAATACCTTGCAAAACACTGTACGTATCAAAAATACCACCACTTGAAGCACAAGCACCAACTGAAAGAACCCATTTAGGTTCTGCCATTTGCTCGTATACTTTTTTTAATATTGGCGCTAATTTTTTAGAAATTGTACCTGCAACAATCAATAAATCTGCTTGACGAGGAGAGAATGACATACGTTCCATTCCGAAACGAGCCAAATCATAATTACTTCCCATCGTAGCCATAAATTCGATACCACAACAAGATGTTGCAAATGGTAAAGGCCACACAGAGCTAGCTCTTGCGGCACCAATTGCTTTATCAAGCATCGTTAATTGGAAACCTTGGCCATTGATTGTTTCCATTTCTGAATCTACTTTTATTTTTCCCATTCGAGTGCTCCTTTTTTAAGTACGTAAAAAAATCCTATCAAGAAAAAAGCAACGAACATAATCACTGCTAATAAACCTTCTAATTGTAACGCTTTGAAATTTACTGCATAAGGATAAAAGAAAATTACCTCAACATCAAATAGAACGAATAAAATTGCAGTTAAGAAATACCGAACCGAAACGGGAAAACGAGCGTTTCCATCTGCCTCAATCCCACATTCGAAGTTAGAATTTTTAGTTTTTGATTTTAAAAGAGGCCCTAAAAAATGTGTCCCTATTAAAACGGCCACTACGAATGCCATAGCTATCCCCGCTTGAATAAGAAATGGTAAATAATTATTTGCTGATGTCATACTCTAAATTTTTAATTTTTAACACATAAAGCAAATTTATAGAATTTAAACGAAGTAAATACATTTTATCACTAATAAAATGACTGTTTTTTTTACTCACGATCAAAAACACTACTTATGAGCAACTTCCAATAAATCCAACACTGTTTTTACAGGACTAAAAGTACTCGATGGAATTTCAATAAAAATTGTATTCCAATGCGCCATACTTCCATTCCAAAGACCTGGTAGTTCTGTAAATTTAATGTCTTGACCTCTGTATTTTTTCTTTACAACAAAGAATTTTGAATCGTCCTTATATTCATTCAAATCAAACTTTTTTCCTGAATAATCTTTCGTTGATGCAACAATCATCACAGGGTTGAAATGAGTACTTTGAACCATTAATTTGTATTGTTTTCCTCGCATTGTGATTTGAGCTTTCTCAACAATCTGCTTGGTTACCACTCCATCTTCTTTAATCCAAAATGGACCTCCCCCAGCCTGACCTTCATTTCGAACCATTCCGCAAACACGTGTAGGCCTGTTTAAAAAATCCTTCATTTCATTAATTGTCAGCTCTCTCACAATCGAAGGATCGTATAATTGATGCTTCTTATTAATTCTTTCAAATTCAGCAAACGAAGGATTAGCAATCCATTTTTTTACTTCATTTTTAAATTCAATCAATGCACCACCTAACATTTTCCAATTAGATATAGCTTCATCCGACTTTGATAAATGCTGAACGTTGTCAATATTTTTAATAAAAATTAAATCTGAATCAATTTCATTAAGATTGTCTAACAAAGCTCCATGACCGGCAGGTCTTTCTAAAACCCCTCCATCATCAAATGTATAAGGTTCACCGTCTTCTTTAAATGCAATCGCATTCGTCTCTTTATTTTGCTCTGAAAAACTAACAGAATAAAGTTGTCCAGTTAATCCTTGTGCTTGAGAAATTCCTTTTTCTATTGCTTCTTCAAATCGAGATTGAATTGTAAAATGAAAAGTAACATTCTCCTCTTTCATTTTCATACCTTGCAAGATTTGTTCTTGAAACGGAGTTAAAATAAATGGATCAGACTTGTGAAATGGAATCAAACCTTTGGGTAGATCCCCATAGCCCATTCCATGTTCTTTCAATAAATAAGATACAAAATCATCTAAATCAATATCTTGCTCTTTTAATTTCTTGCGAATTTCAATTGGTAGTTGTTGAAAAAAAGCAAAATCAGTAATATGATTTAAAAATCGCTCAACGTTACTTCTATTATCATCATTTGGTTCTTCTAAAAAATCAAATAAAAATTGAAACATTCGAGAACCAGAACCAGATGCAGGAATAAAAAAACAACTAGAAAAATCTTCTTTATCAAAAATACTTACCAAATATTGATGTTCTTTGTTTGTAACTTTCACAATTCCATCTCCAATTTTACAAGGAGAAACTAATTCTACTTCTGGGTGAGCACCCAAAACCCTATTTTTTTGTTGTTCAATTTTTAATGTCGATAAACTTTCCATTTTGTACTTTTAGTCTAAAGTTTTGTTTATTTTGCAGTGTGAATTTACTATTAGAATTTTTAAAATACAAGCTTAAAGCAAAAGGAAGGCACGGAACCCATTCTCCTTTCATCTATTCTTTTGTAAATGAATGCCTTACGCAAAGTTTAAAAAAACAATTTATTTCTGATAGAAAATTTGTTTACAAACAATTAGCTACAAATAATTCAATAATTGAAATCAAAGATTATGGAGTTGGTTCAAAAAAAATGGGGAATCACCGTAAAATATCAACTATTTTTAAAACTAGTTCATCAATAGGTAAATATGGTGACATGCTCTATAAAATTGCCCTATATTATCAACCGAAAAACATACTAGAATTTGGAACCTCCTTAGGGATAGGTACACTGCATTTATACAACGGAAATAAAAATTCTAAAATCACGACGGTTGAAGCCTGCCCCAATACTCTTATTGAAGCGAAAAAGAATTTAGAGGGTCTGAAATCTAGAACTATTCACTTTGAAGAATCAACCTTTCAAGAATATTTAAATAAGAATTCAAAAGAGCAATTCGACGTTGTTTTTATTGATGGTCATCACGACGGTAAAGCATTGAAACATTATTTGAAAGAGTTAAAACCACAAACTCATAACGATACAATTTTTATTTTGGATGATATTCGATGGAGTGATTCAATGTTGAAGGCTTGGAATGAATTAATTCAAGATAAAGAATACAGAGTTAGCATTGATTTATTCAGAATAGGGATTTTGATTCCAAGAAAACAACAAGAAAAAGAGCATTTTGTTATTAAACTATAAAACACACTTAAAATAAGCTACTCAATAAAAATCTTTTCTGAAACCAAAATTAAATGTAAACAACACATTGCTTTTCACAAATAGATCAGCAACAGCTCTTACCAAATCATTGCTTGGAATACTTGCTAATAAATAATTCATATTCGCATCTAAAAAGAAAGAGCCAACACCTGCAACCGTATATTTTGCTCCTCCATTTAGTCCTACACCTAAATTTAATAGCGTACCTGACAGAGAAGAACCAACAGGTAGTTTATATTTTGATTGGTCATACTCCTGTAATTTGACACTTGCTTTATTTATAATCCCCATAATACTTGTGCCACCATAAACTGCAAAACCATTATCATATCCATCTAATAAATAATACCTATTTCCGCCGTCAATCGTAAAATAGTTAAAGTAAGTATCACCTGAAACACTCATTATAGAATAATCAGTTGGATCGATATTTACTAGATTTTGAACAGCGACTGCTTGGTCTGAATTTAATTTATTTTTAAGGTAGAAAGCAGTTCTTAAATAAAACGAATTCTCATTGTCTTTCGGAATCTCAATCCCTAAATTAAATCCTACATATGGTTTTGCATCTCCAAAACTTTTCAACCTACTAAATCCTCCATAAACACTATGTTGGGCATTCAACACGACTATTTGAAATAAAATAAATAAAGTACTGTATAGTTTCAACATATTAAATCTCATTAAATTATAAAAATCAATCCTCACAAAGGTAAAGGAATCATAACATTCAAAACGTTAAAACATCATAAATATTTTAATATTGATTAATTTTGATAAAAAAACAATGGCAATTTACGAATTCAATGGTTTTAAACCAGTTATCAAAAAAAGCAGCTTCATTCACCCATTAGCATCAGTTATTGGAAATGTGCTTATAGGTGAAAATGTTTATGTTGGACCAGGAGCTGCTATCAGGGGGGATTGGGGACAAATAATCATTGAAGACGGTTGTAACGTTCAAGAAAACTGTACAATTCACATGTTTCCAGGAACAATTACGTTATTAAAAAAAGGGGCTCATATTGGACATGGAGCAATTATTCATGGAGGTACGATTGGAGAAAACTGCTTAATAGGTATGAATGCCGTTATTATGGACGATGTAATTATACATAAAGAATCAATCATTGGAGCTTTGAGCTTTGTCCCTGCAAAAATGGATATTCCGGAAAGAAGTTTAGTCGTAGGAAATCCTGCTAAAATCATAAAACAAGTAACAGATGAGATGATTTCTTGGAAAACAAAAGGCACAGCTCTCTACCAAGCGCTTCCAAAAGAATGTCATGAAACATTAAAAGAGTGCGAACCATTGAGAGAAATAGAAGAAAATAGGCCTTCACAAGAAAAAATGTTCACAACGTGGGAATCGTTGAAATAAAATCAAATTATCAAAGAATAAATAAAAATTAAACTGTTGATAATTAATTAGTTAACTCTTAAATTTAATAATCGACAAAAAAACATAATTGGTCGAAAACCCTAATAAACACAAGTCTTTCAAGAACCATTATCAAAAAAATGAACCATTTTTAAACAAAAAAAGTTTTTTTTTCGCCAAAAGTGTTGTGAGATGTAGATATTCCTATATATTTGCTGAAGAAATTATATTACAAATAAAATTAAAAAAATTTATTATGAACAAAGCTGAATTAATCGATGCAATCGCATCAGAGTCTGGATTATCAAAAGTAGATGCGAAAAAAGCATTAGATGGTTTTGTTGCTGCTACTTCATCTGCATTAAAAGCAGGTGATAGAATTTCTTTAGTAGGATTTGGATCTTTTTCTGTATCTAACCGTGCTGCTAGAACAGGTCGTAACCCACAAACTGGAAAAGAAATCGCTATCGCTGCTAAAAACGTAATTCGTTTTAAATCAGGTACTGAGCTTACTGCAAACGTTAACTAAGACGTTTAAATTCATTAGAATAGAAAAGGGAATCATTATGGTTCCCTTTTTTAATTTAAAAAACCATAAAATCCATAACTCGTCATTGATTTAAGAATTTTAAAAACTATAATTCAATTTCGAATTAGAAATCCAACATCAATTATAAAGTGGATATAGATAAAAAAATATTAGACGAATTTTATTCAATAATTTCTCCAAGCAAACAAGAAATGTATGAACGAATTTCAAAAGAAAGAACTAAACATTTAACAGTTGTATTGGAAAACATATACCAAGAACACAATGCTAGCGCTGTCTTAAGAACATGCGATTGTTTTGGCATTCAAGAATTACATGCAATTGAAAAAAACAATCAATACAAAGTACAACGTGACATTGCCTTGGGTGCAGGAAGATGGGTAGATCTATACAACTATAACTTGGGTGAAAGTCCAACGATGGATTGCATCAACAAGTTAAAACAAAAAGGCTACAAAATTGTAGCAACTACCCCTCATGAAAAAGACGTTACAATTCAAGAATTGGATCTTACGCATCCAATTGCTTTGGTTTTCGGAACTGAGCGTAAAGGAATCTCTCAAGAAATTCTTGATTCAGCAGATGAATTTGTTAAAATTCCAATGTATGGCTTTACAGAAAGTTTCAATATTTCCGTATCAGTTGCATTGGCTCTAAACGTGTTGAGGGATCGCTTAGAAAAAAGTGATTTAGATTGGAAACTGAACGAACAAGAGCAAACTTTACTTAAAATTAAGTGGTGTAAAAAAATATTAAGGAGCGGAAATGAAATGGAAACAGAATTTAGACGAAGATTAATTTAAATAAATCTTTAACATTTCAAAATAAAAACGTATATTTGCAAAACTTAGATAGATAATTAAATAGTAACAGATAATGGGAAGAGGAGATAAAAAAACCGCAAAAGGTAAAAGAACGATTGGTTCTTATGGAGTAAGTAGAAAAAAGAAAACAGCTACTTATTCAGCAGCAACTACAGCTAACAAAGAAACTGTAGAAGTTGAAGCAAAAGCAGCGAAAAAACCAGCAGCGAAAAAACCAACAGCGAAAAAACCAACAGCGAAAAAAGAAGTTACTTCAACTGAAGAATAAAAAAAAGCTACCGATTTAGGTAGCTTTTTTTTGTTATAACTTTTTTTTAAAAATATATTACAATCAATTTATTTCTTCTTCTTTTTTTACACCTTTGTAAGGTAACAGTAAACAATAATTTAAAACATACATTATGAAACATAATTTCGGAGCAGGACCTTGTATTTTACCGCAAGAAGTTTTCAAACAGGCCGCTGATGCGGTTGTAGATTTTAATGGTTTATCAATCTTAGAAGTTTCCCACCGTCATAAAGATTTTGTTGCTGTGATGGATGAAGCTTTAGAACTAGTAAAAAAAACATTAAATGTACCTTCAGGATATTCTGTTGCTTTTCTACAAGGTGGTGCAACTTTAGGTTTTAGCATTGTTGCTTTAAACATGATGCGTGCGAATAAAAAAGCAGGATATATTAATACAGGAACTTGGTCTTCTGGAGCTATTAAAGAAGCAAAAAAAGCAGGTATTGATGTGAACGTATTAGCTTCTTCTGAGGATAAAAACTTTAGTTATATCCCAAAGAATTTTGACGTACCATCCGATTTAGATTACTTTCATTTCACGTCAAATAACACAATTTACGGAACTCAATTCAAAGATTTCCCTAAAACATCTCATCCTTTAGTGTGTGATATGTCTTCTGATATCTTTTCGAAAGAAATAAATGTTACTGATTTTGATCTCATTTATGCAGGTGCTCAGAAAAATCTTGGACCAGCAGGAGCAACTTTATACATCGTTAAAGATGAAATTTTAGGAAAATCTTCCTCCCCATTCATGCCAAGCTATTTCGACTTAAAACAACAAGTTGAAAAAGAATCAATGTTGAACACACCTCCTGTTTTTTCAGTTTATGTTTCGATGCTGAACTTGAGAAACTTATTAGCAAATGGGGGCGTGAAAGCTGTTGAAGAAAAAAATAACATCAAAGCTTCCTTGTTGTACAACGAAATCGATAACAATCCATTATTTAATGGTCCTGTTGTAAAAGAAGACCGTTCAAACATGAATGTTACTTTCTTACTGAACGATGAATCTAAAGCTGAAGCATTTGACAAAATATGGAAAGAAGCAGGAATCGTAGGTTTACCTGGACACAGGTCAACTGGAGGTTATAGAGCATCAATGTACAATGCGTTACCTGTTTCAAGCGTAGAAGTATTGGTTGATGTAATGAAAGAATTTGGTAGAAAAAATGGATAATTGCAATGTCACCAACAATTTCAACGAACAAACCATATAAAGAAAAGGATGAAAATATTAGCAAACGAAGGGATTTCCGATTTAGGAAAACAATTATTAGAGGAAGCTGGTTTTACTGTTATTACTGAAAAAGTAGAACAAGAAAATTTAATTTCTGAAGTTAATTCACAGAACATTGAAATGATTCTGATTCGGAGTGCTACAAACGTTCGAAAAGAAGTAGTTGACGCTTGTCCAAATTTGAAACTGATTGGTCGTGGTGGTGTTGGAATGGATAATATTGATGTTGCTTACGCGCGCGAAAAAGGTGTAACTGTTATCAATACTCCTGCATCTTCTTCACAATCGGTAGCTGAATTAGTAATGGGACAATTGTTTTCAATATCTCGTTCATTACAAGACTCATTTAAAAGCATGGAAACTGGTGATTTTTCTCAGTTGAAAAAGAAGTTTGCAAAAGGAGTTGAATTAAGAGGTAAAACACTTGGCATCATCGGATTAGGAAGGATCGGTCAAAGTTTAGCTTCTTATGCATTAGGAGCAGGAATGGATGTTATCGCATCTGATCATCATACTTTTACAGCACAAATAAATGTGCCGATTGGAACAATAAATCATACAACAGTAGCTATTACAACTGTAAATTCTTTGGATGAAATTCTTGCAAATGCTGATTACATCTCAATTCATGTACCGAAACAAGCTGATGGAAGTGCAGTTATTACTGAAAAGGAATTCGCTTTAATGAAAAAAGGTGTTAGAATAGTAAATTCAGCAAGAGGCGGAGTTATCAATGAAGATGATTTATTGGTCGCTTTAAATTCAGGGATAGTTGCTGCTGCAGCTTTGGATGTATATGATAATGAGCCTACTCCTAAAAAAGAACTTTTAAAGCATCCAAACATTGCTACTACACCACATATTGGTGCAGCTACTTTAGAAGCTCAAGATAGAATTGGAGAAGAGTTGGCGAGTTTAATCATTTCACAATTTGGTAAGATATAAATCGTTAGAAGATAGACTTTAGACAATAAACTTTTAGTTCGTTTTCTAAGGTTTAAATATCTATTGTCTAATTTAAAATTATGACTAAAATAAAAGCTTTTAAAGCAATAAGACCGGTTCGTGATAAAGTTCATTTGGTAGCTACACGTCCTTATTATTCCTATAAAAAAAATGTCTTAAAAGCTAAATTGGAAGATAACCCTTTTACTTTTTTACGAATAATAAATCCAGAATTCGGTAGTTTAATTAAAACAAAACCAAATACTCCTGAAAGATTTAACCTTGTAAGTCAGAGCTACAAGAAATTCATCGACGAAGGAATCTTGTTGAAAGAGAAAAAGGAAACGCTTTATATTTATCGTCAAACAAAAGACAATCACCCATTTACTGGAATAATAGCGGGAGCAAGCGTTCAAGAATACGAAGATGATTTAATTAAAAAACACGAAGCAACTCTAACATCAAGAGAGTCAATGTTTACAAATTATTTAGATATTGTTGGATACAATGCAGAACCTGTACTCCTATCCTACCCTCATCAAAATGAGATTGATACACTCTTAAATATTATTACCGCTAAGCGTCCAGAATATGAATTTTCAACTACAGATAGAATCAAACATGAATTGTGGGTTTTAAATGAAGTGGAAACAACTGAAATGATTAACGCATTTGATAAAATAGATGCTTGTTATATTGCTGACGGTCATCACAGATCAGCTTCTTCAGCTGCTTTAACAAAATTAAGACGAAAGAAAGGAGATTCAAAAATTGACAACAAAGATTTCTTTTTAGCTTATTTTATTGATGAAAGAAAATTAAAAATACTGGAATTCAATAGAATTGTAAAAACATTGAACGGACTTTCTAAAATTGAATTTTTAGACAAGCTGCATGAATCTTTTGACACCGAACGATTACACTCGGCTCAAAAGCCTTCAGAAGAACATCAAATAACTATCTGTATCGAAGGTGATTGGTACTTGCTAACTTGTAAGCCTGAAATAATTGACACGAAGCACCCTGTTAAATCATTAGATCCAGAGATATTGACAAACTATGTCCTTACACCTATCTTAGGAATTAAAGATTTAAAAACGGATGAAAACATTGAATTTGTAAGTGGAGCAGAATCCATACAATCTATTGAAGAAAAAATCACAAAAGGTAAATTCAAAGTAGCTTTTATCCTTTATCCTGTTGCGATGGAACAAGTAAAAAGAGTAGCTGATAATCAATTAATTATGCCACCAAAATCTACATGGGTTGAACCTAAAATGAGAAGTGGCTTAACAATATACAACATCAACGAATGATACAAGAAAATCTCACGAAAATTCGTCAAACAATTCCTTCCAATGTTACTTTAGTAGCTGTATCAAAAACAAAACCTGTAGAACTACTTGAAGAAGTCTATGCTACTGGACAACGTGTTTTTGGAGAAAACAAAGTGCAGGAAATGACTGATAAGTACGAGCAAATGCCGAAAGATATTCAATGGCATTTAATTGGACACTTACAGTCCAACAAAGTGAAATTCATTGCTCCATTTGTAGCAATGATTCATTCAGTTGACAGTATGAAATTATTGAAAGAAATTAATAAAGAAGCGAAGAAAAACAACCGTATCATCGATTGCTTACTTCAATTTCACATTGCTGAAGAAGAAACAAAATTTGGACTTTCAATTGAAGAAGCAACAGAAATTATTGAAACCAAAGAATTTGTAGAAATGCAACATATTTCAATCGTTGGAATTATGGGAATGGCTTCATTTACTAAAAATCAAGAACAAGTTCGACAAGAATTCAGAACGTTAGAAAGTTATTTTAAAATTCTAAAAAGTCATTTCTTTAAATTCAATACCGACTTCAAAGAGATTTCTATGGGAATGAGTGGCGACTATCTTTTAGCCATAGAAGAAGGAAGTACAATGGTCAGAGTTGGAAGTTCTATTTTCGGAACGCGATAAATAATCATTTAAAATTCTCCAAAACAAGTTCATAAGCTTCATTTATTTTCACAAAACGTTAAAGAGCTATTTTATGTTTCATTTCATTTTCAGATGAAAACTTATCTGGATGGTGAAATATTGCTAATTTACGATAAGCTAATTTAGCTTCTTTAATTATAGCACCTTTCTTTAAATTTAAAACCTTGAGCGCTATTTTAAACAAAACGGATGATGGATTAACATTTGAAGTAGCCTTTTTCTTATCATTTATTGTTTATTCTCGTACTCATAATATTTGTAAGTATTTAAAATACTTTCTAAATCGCTTTCTTTTAATTCTAACAAGCGAGTTAATTCTTTCAATAATTAATATAACTGGAAGTAAAAATAAAGCTCAAAGAACCCATTTAAGATAATACTTAATAGGATCGTTAATTCTTGAAAAATTGGAATATCTTAAACCTCCATAAAATCTTAAATAAAAATATAGTATTATCATTGATTAAGTTATTAATTAGAAATTAAATATCAGGCGACGAATGTAATAATTTTCATTACTTTTATCTTATTAAAAATTAAAATATGACAATCAAAAATAAAGCATTAATAACACTTATATCATACTCATTATTAGTTAGTTGCACTACTAAAGTTGGAAGCTTGTCGACTGTTGAACGTAAAACTCCAAATGAAAAACAAGTAGATCGATTTGCTGATATTCAAGTGTTACGCTTTGATATTGAAGGATTTGAGAAACTATCAATCAAACAAAAAAAATTAGTTTATTATTTAGCGGAAGCAGGATTATCTGGAAGAGATATCATTTACGATCAAAACAATGAGTTCAATCTTGAGATCCGTCATGCATTAGAGAGCATTTTAAGAAATCACAAAGGTGAAACTGAAAGTGATAATTGGTATTTATTGAACACGTATGCAAAAAGAGTTTGGTTCTCTAATGGAATTCACCACCATTATGGAATGGATAAAATAATGCCAGAATTTTCTAAAGAATACTTTAAAGGTTTACTAAAAGAAACAAAAACTACTTTAAGTACTGATGCAATTTCTGTTATTTTTGATACTAACAAAGCAATGAAACGTAAAGTAAAAGATGCAACAGTAGATATGATTGTTGCTTCTGGAAACAACTTTTATGGCAATGGAGTTACTCAAAAAATGTCGGATGATTTCTACAATAAAATGGCAAATCCTAACGACCCTACCCCTATTGAAATTGGTTTAAATTCGACATTAATTCTGAAAAACGGGAAACTTTTCGAAGATGTTTGGAAATCTGGAGGTCGCTACGGAAAAGCAATTGATCAAATCATTTTTTGGTTAGCTAAAGCAGTAACAGTTGCCGAAAATCCTGAGCAAGAAAAAGCACTTTCTAAATTGATTGAATATTATAAAACTGGAAGTCTAAAAACGTGGGATGAATACAATATTTTATGGGCATCTTCGACAAAAGGAGACATCGATTGGATCAATGGATTTATAGAAACGTATGGTGATGCAATGGGAAGAAAAGCAGACTACGAAAGCATCGTTCAAATAACTGATTTCGAAGCTTCTAAACACATGAGAGCTGTTGCTGAAAATGCACAATGGTTCGAGGACAATTCAACTATACTACCCGAACATAAAAAGAAAAATGTAAAAGGAGTTAGTTATAAAGTTGTACAAGTTGCAAGTGAATCAGGCGATGCTTCTCCAGCTACAGCAATTGGTGTAAACCTTCCGAATAACAACTGGATTAGAGAGCAACACGGTTCAAAATCGGTAAGTTTAGGGAATATTATTGCTGCTTATGACAAAGCGGGTGGGTCTGGTTTAATTGGTGAGTTCTCTCATGACAAAGAAGAAATTGCAAGAGCAGAGAAATATGCTGGTTTAGCAGGTAAATTACATACTGCATTGCATGAAGTGATTGGTCACGCATCTGGTCAAATTAATAAAGGAATTGGTCAACCGTCAGAAACATTGAAAAACTATGCAAGTACATTAGAAGAAGCAAGAGCTGATTTAGTAGGACTTTATTACATAATGGATCAAAAATTAATTGATATCGGTCTGATTCCTTCTTTTGAAATCGGAAAAGCTGAATACGATCAATACATCAGGAATGGTTTGTTAGTTCAATTACAACGATTAGAAATCGGAAATCAAGTAGAAGAAGAACACATGCAAAACCGTCAATTGGTTGCTAATTGGGTATTTGAAAAAGGTTCAAAAGAAAATGTAATTATTAAAGTTGTGAAAAATGGTAAAACATATTACGACATTAAAGATTATAAAAAACTGAGAGTACTTTTCGGTAAATTATTATGTGAAATTCAACGCATAACGTCAGAAGGAGATTATGCTTCAGGGAAAAAATTAGTAGAAGATTATGGTGTTAAAGTAGACGTGAAAATTCACAAAGAAGTTTTAGCTAGAGTGAAACCTTTAGATATAGCACCTTACAATGGTTTTGTGAATCCAATTTTCAATCCTATAGTGAACAAAAAAGGAGATATTATTGATGTGAAAATTGAAAATAAACAAACGTTTCAAGAGCAAATGTTGTATTACGGTAAGAAATATACTTTTTTAAATAACTAAAATACCTGAATATCAAGTGCTTGAATCTTAAAGAAACATGAAAACTAAAAAAGAAATAGTCGATAATTGGCTTCCAAGATATACAGGTGAAACCTTAGAAAATTTTGGTGAATATATTCTTCTTTGTAATTTCATTAATTATGTAGATAAATTCGCAACAGCTAATAACGTAACGATTGTTGGACATGGCAAACCAATGCAATGTGCTACTTCAAATGGAATTACGATCATTAATTTCGGTATGGGAAGTGCTTCCGCAGCAACTGTAATGGACTTACTTTCAGCTATAAAACCGAAAGCTGTACTTTTTCTAGGAAAATGTGGAGGTTTAAAGAAAAAAAGTCAGGTAGGTGATTTAATTTTACCAATAGCCGCAATAAGAGGTGAAGGAACGAGTAATGATTATTTTCCACCAGAAGTACCAGCTTTACCTTCATTTGCTTTACAAAAAGCAATTTCTACAACTATTCGTGATTTTAAATGTGACTACTGGACAGGAACATGCTACACAACAAACAGACGAGTTTGGGAGCACGACGACAAATTTAAGGAATATTTGAATACTATTAGAGCAATGGCGATAGATATGGAAACAGCAACTATCTTCACTGTAGGTTTTTCAAATAAAATCCCAACAGGTGCTTTGCTCTTGGTTTCTGATTCACCAATGACACCTCAAGGAGTAAAAACTGCTGAAAGCGACAATAAAGCGACAACAGAATTCGTGGACAAACATCTTGAAATCGGGATAGAATCATTGAAACAATTGATTAATAACGGAGATACAGTTAAACATCTAAGATATTGATAATCAAGTAATTAACAAATTAATTTAGAGTGATTTATGTATAAATATGGTAGAAATTTTTGGGTTGTTTGCAGTTCGATGTTTCTATTTATGATGAGTTTTAATGTCATTATTCCTGAATTAAACCAATTCATAACACTACTTGGTGGAGCCAAAGATAAAGGGTTAATTATAACACTTTTTACAATCTCAGCAGCTATTTCAAGACCATTCTCTGGAAAGATTTCTGATACTATTGGAAGAAAAAAAGTAATGGTTATCGGTATGGTAGTATCCGTTATAGTTAGTCTTTTATATCCTTTATCTTATTCGATTGGTTTCTTTCTCGCTTTGCGGTTTTTACATGGTTTCAGTGCTGGTTTTTTCCCGACAGGTGCAACAGCCTTGTTAACAGATATTATACCAGAAAACAAAAGAGGGCAAGCAATGGGTATTTGGGGTACTTTCATTTCGTTAGGAATCGGTGCTGGACAAGGGTTAGGTTCAATTATCAGTGATCAAATAGGCTTAAACGGACTTTTTTTATTTGCAAGTGGAATAGCTATGTTGTCTGGATTCTTGATTTCGAATGTTAAAGAAACTTTAGAAGTTAGACAAAATTTCACTCCTAAAACACTATTAATCAATATCAAAGACGTATTTGAACCAAGTATTATTCCTTCTGCGATTGTCATGTTTTTATCCGCAAGTTGCTCAGGTATCATTTTCGTATTAACGCCAGATATTTCTAAATTTTTAGGAATTGAAAACAAAGGTTGGTTTTTCATCTTTTATGTATTGACAACCATATTAGTGCGTTTATTTTTCAGTTCGATGTCGGATAAAATTGGGCGTCGAAAAACACTTTCAATTGGTATGATTTTTTTAATTGTGAGCATGGTATTAATAGGTTTGTCTACTTCAATTTTAAGTTATACGATAGCCTCCATCGTTTTCGGAATTGCTACAGGAATTACGAGTCCAACTCTGTTTGCTTGGACAGCTGACCTATCTCACAAAGACCGAAGAGGTGTTGGATCAGGAACAATGTTCATCGCCTTAGAATTAGGTATAATGTTAGGTTCATTATCAACGCTTAAGACGTATAACAATACATTATCTTCGATTCCTACCGCCTTTTTTGTTGGCGCAGGATTGGCAGTAATTTCATTGATTTATCTGATTTGGCATCAGGTATACAGAAGCTCAGCGACTTAAAAAAACAATGATTCTAATCTGGTCTAAGTTCTTTGTTTGTCAAAACCTTTAATAAACCAAGTACAGTATCCATATTTCATTAAAATCTCTACTGATAATTTCATTCTTTTGTTAAATCCAGCTTTTTCATTTGCAACTTCCAGAAAATTTCCGTAATTTACTCTTGTGTAAAGTTCCTATTTATTTTTTTTATCTTGTAATTAAAAATTATTAAATATTTACTTTACACACTTTTTAATATCGTATCATAAAATAACATACTCACGAATCTTCTCCGTTCCAAATGATAAAGAGTTCGGATAATGAACTAAACTACTTTGGTGCTTTAATCCCTTGTTCTGGAAATTTGCCTTTGAACTGACTCAAAATCAACTTTATGTCTTTAATGTCATTGTCTATATCTCCTGTTGGTTCGAATAATTTTACAAATCCACCAGTTTTTTTAGCGTAATCGATATAGGCAATGTAAATCGGCACATTGGCTTTTTGAGCAATGTAGTAGAAACCTTTTTTCCACCTATCATTGTATTTCCTAGTACCTTCTGGAGTGAATACTAAATATAAGGTTTCATTTTCTTCAAATTGTTTTGCAGCAAAATCAGTTAGGTTGTTATTTACTTTTCTATCGACTGGAATACCTCCCATTTTCTTTAAAAAATAGCCCATTGGGAAAAAAAATAACTCTTTCTTTATCAAGAACTTAGCGTTTACACCATAATTTGCAAAAGTAATCCTACCAATAATAAAATCCCAATTAGATGTGTGAGGTCCCATTACTACTACACACTTATCAATTCCACTTGGAACATATTGATCGATTTTCCAACCTCGTAATTGAAGTAAAAATTTTAAAAATTTTCTCATAGAACAAATGTACATATTTAACAATAAAAGTTACTTTTATAGTATGAAAATTAAAAATAGTATGAAAATTAAAAACAATTTAAAAACTTTACTAACCGCAGTTCTTTTGTTGGCTTTTCTTTGGTCTGCTTTTTTTGTAACCAAACTAATATCTAAAGATTCTACAAGTAAAAATGAATATTTCATCCCAGAAAATGCATCATTTGCATTAAAACTGGACAGTCGTAAATTGGTGAATTCAACTTTATTTACTGTGCTTTTCGAAGGAAGAGACGAGAAAATAATACACAAAATAAAAGAAGTACTTACAAATCCAGGTGAAAGAAAAAAAGAGATAGGAATAAATTTACTTTCTGACTTAGTAGTATTCGCTAGTCCTTTTAAAAATGGAAAATTAATTGGTGTATCAATTAATCTGTCAAACGCAGCGCTATTTGAGAAAAATATTCCTGAATTATTAAATGAAAAACAAGTTGTTGAAGTAATTGGAAATGTTGGAATCATTTTAACCTATATTTCAACAAAAGATCAAGCAGCGATTGATAAAAGAGAAATCACTTCTTTCTTTGCCAAAAACATCCTACCTCTTGAAAAAAATTCATCAACACGCTTCACTAAAGAGAAATTAGAAAATGGCTTTTTTCAATCTTATTCAAAAGGTGATGTATTTGGAAATAACACTTGTTTCAATTCTTCTGATTTTCAATTTAATTTAAACGAAAATAAAGTTGGAATTAACGGAAACTTAACTGTGAAAAATGATGCTAAATCAACAGTTAACGCATCTGAAAAAATACTACATCCTAAGAAAGGTTCATTTCATTTTTCAAGTGGAATTATACCTCAAACTTTTCAAGATACTTTAACTTCATTGACAAGTAAGTTAGGTTACAAGATTCCTGAAATCAAAGCTATTTCTTTTAATTATGGAGGGATTAATATCGTTTCTGATGATAATGGAATGACTGTGCTTCCGGATTTAGATCTATTATTAGAATTCAGAGCTGATTTTTCAATTTCTGATTTTCTTAAAAATGATTCGCTTCTAGAAAAAATAGATGCTAAATTCATTAATAATCAATTAATTATAAAAGGGAAGTCGTATTACACAAAACAACTTTCAAAACGCACCGTTTTAATAGGTTCTTCTAAAACTCCTAACGTTGTTTCTAATCAAACAAAAGAAGTATTTGCTGTGAAAGGGAATCTTTCAACTTTATTAAAAATTGAAGGCGGTGGAATGATCGTTTCATTTTTAGAGATAATTCCTGCTTATAGAGCTTCTAAAGAATTGTTTAACAATACTGAAGATATTGAAATTACAATCAACAAGACAGGGGTTAAAAAAGCGAAATTAATAGGAGTAATTAACTTCAAGAAAGAGCATTATCCTATGACAGAGTTTTTAAAATTCTTTTTGGAGATTCAATTTATTTTAATGTGATAAATAAGCTATTTTAAATTAAAAACTATTCGTAAGCGTTTTGAAATAATCGGGAGCAAGATGTAAGCGTGACCCATACCAACAGAACATTTCTCCGTCTACTAATTGAATATTGGCAGTAGGGTATTTATCTTGTAATTCTTGAATATGAATGGACTTAAATGGATATGGTTCTGAACTTAAAAAAATTAAATCAGGTGCTTTTTCAATTGAAAATTGAATCTCTGGATATCTAGATTCTGTAATAAAATTATGATAACCAATTCGATGCAATACATCATCAATAAATGTATCTTTCCCTGCAGCTAAATAAGGATTCCTCCAAATCAAATATAAAACTGACAAATTTTCTTTTTGATTTAGCTTTGAATAAATTGAGATTTCATTAAATTTAGTCTGAATTTGACGTATTAATAAATCTGCTTCTTGTTGAACATCCAACACATCTCCCAACGATTGCATCATTACGAGCGAGTCTTCCAACGTAAAAATATCACTCATCCAAATAGGAGCAATTTGCATCAATGATTCAATATTTTCTTTTTGATTCTCCTCTTTATTCCCAATAATTAAATCAGGTTTTAAAGCCTTCACTTTTTCAAAGTCAACATCTTTTGTCCCTCCTACTCTTGTTTTAGAACGATACCATTCGTCGGGGTGTATGCAGAATTTTGTAATCCCTACAACTCTATCTCCTAATCCTAAATAAAACAATAATTCGGTTTGTGAAGGCACTAACGAAACAATCCGCCTCGGAACTTCCGAAAGGCGAATTGTTTGCTTCATTTGATCAATAAATTCTTTCACTTTTACGAATTATGAAAGTGAAGAAATAATGTCATATTTAGTAATAATATGGTAACCTCCATTTGGAGTTTGTACCAATACTGCATGCGTTTGCTTGTTGATCAATTTAGACACTTCTTCTAATGTTGCTGTTGTTTTCACAACTGGAAAAGCATCTTGCATAACACTTGAAATTGGAGCATCTCTTAAACTTGAATTTTCCACCAATAATTGATACACATGACTATCGTCTAAAGACCCAACGAAATTACCATCCTTAGTTACAGGTATTTGGGAGATTCCAAATTTACGCATCTTAGCAATTGCATGAGATACTAATTCTTCAGAATACAACGAAACCAACGGTTCATTTTTATGATTTACAATCATATCACCAGCTGTTTTTATGTTCTCATCTAAGAAACCACGCTCACGCATCCAATCATCGTTGAATATTTTTCCAATATACCTACTTCCATGATCGTGAAACAACACTACAACTAGATCATTTTCAGTTAATTTACCTTGTAACTGTAACAATCCAGCAACTGCTGATCCCGCAGAATTCCCAACAAAAATCCCTTCCTCACGAGCGATTCTTCGTGTCATTACTGCAGCATCTTTATCTGTCACTTTCTCAAAAAGATCAATTATATCAAAATCAACATTTGCTGGTAAAATATCTTCACCAATTCCTTCAGTTATGTATGGATAAATTTCATTTTCATCAAATATTCCAGTCTCTTTGTATTTTTTGAAAACTGACCCGTAGGTATCAATTCCCCAAATTTTAATATTCGGATTTTTCTCTTTTAAATACTTACCAACTCCTGAAATTGTACCACCTGTTCCAACACCAACAATGAAATGAGTAATCTTGCCATCTGTTTGCTCCCAAATTTCCGGACCAGTTTGCTCATAATGAGCTTGTCTATTGGATAAATTATCATATTGATTCACATACCAAGAATTTGGTATTTCAGAAGCCAATCTTTTTGAAACAGAGTAATAAGATCGAGGGTCGGTAGGTTCAACAGCAGTCGGACAAACAACAACTTCAGCTCCAACAGCTCTTAAAATATCCATTTTTTCTTTTGATTGTTTATCGTTCAAAACACATATCAATTTGTATCCTTTGATAATCGCAACCAATGCTAATCCCATTCCAGTATTACCAGAAGTACCTTCAATGATTGTACTTCCAGGTTTTAAAATACCTGCTTTTTCGGCATCTTCAATCATTTTAACCGCCATTCTATCTTTAACAGAATTTCCAGGATTTGTAGTTTCAACCTTCGCTAAAACTGTTGCTTTAATGTCTTTTGTAATTGTATTTAATCTTACTAGAGGAGTATTTCCAATAGTTTCAAGTATATTATTATAAATTTTCATTAGCAGAGTTTTAATTATTATTATAACAAATATAAGGGTAAAGTTTTAAATATAAAACACTATAATTTCAATACAGAATCGATATGGAATAAAATGAAACAAATGTCGATTAATACTATCTAAACAAGCGTTCATCAAAGAAAAAAGGTTCCGTTTAATTGATTTTTATTTTCCATAATATATATTTTTTACAAAAAAAATGTCTAAAATAAAAAAACAATTGTCAAAAACTTCATTAAGAATTTAAGATGAAGAGTAAACCCAGGACATTCAGTAAGGCTAATCTATAATATTTTATCAGAAGCGGTTCTTAGCTCTAAAAGAATAACTAAATTTGTTTCAAAGAAATTAAAATGGATTTTAAGCTCGTTTCTGAATTCGAACCTTGTGGAGACCAACCAGAAGCAATCAAACAATTAGTTGATGGACTTTCATTAGAAACTCAAAATCAGACACTTTTAGGAGTAACTGGAAGTGGGAAAACATTTACAATTGCAAATGTAATTGAGCGAACAAACCGCCCAACGCTAATTCTTTCTCACAACAAAACACTTGCGGCACAATTATACAGTGAATTTAAAGAGTTTTTTCCTGAAAATTCTGTAGAATATTTTGTATCCTACTACGATTATTATCAGCCTGAGGCATACATGCCGATTACTGGAACTTATATAGAAAAAGATTTAGCAATCAATGAAGAATTAGAAAAGCTTAGACTTTCAACAACTTCAGCTCTACTTTCAGGTAGAAAAGATGTAATAGTAATATCCTCTGTATCATGCATTTACGGAATAGGTAATCCAAATGAATTTGAGAACAGTATTATGCCTCTTAAAGTTGGAATGACCTATTCTAGAAATAAATTCCTTTACAAACTAGTTGAAAATCTATATTCTCGTTCAAACATTGAATTTAAACGAGGAATGTTCAGAGTAAAAGGAGATACGGTTGACATCTATCTTGCATACGCAGATCATGCATTGAGAATTGAATTTTGGGGAGATGAAATTGATTCGATTTCAGCCATCGATCCAGAAAACAATTCTAAAATTGAATCGTTCAAAGAAATAAACATTTACCCTGCTAATATCTTTGTATCAAGTCCTGAAACAACCAGAGGTGCCATTGATCAAATTGGCGAAGACATGGTTCTTCAAGTTGAGAACTTTAAAAAAGAAGGTAAAATTGAGGAAGCTAAACGCTTAGAAGAAAGAGTTTCGTATGACTTAGAAATGATTCGAGAACTTGGTTATTGCTCAGGAATTGAAAATTATTCTCGCTATTTCGACAAACGAAATCCAGGTTCAAGACCATTCTGTTTGCTAGATTATTTCCCTGAAAACTTCCTTCTAGTCATTGATGAAAGTCACGTAACTATCCCTCAAATAAAAGCGATGTACGGCGGCGATAGAGCCCGAAAAATAAATTTAGTAGATTACGGATTTAGATTGCAGGCAGCTATGGACAATCGTCCTTTAAAATTTGAAGAATTCGAAGGAATAATCCCGCAAACAATTTATGTTTCGGCAACACCAGCAGAATTTGAATTAGAAAAATCTGGAGGCATTGTGGTTGAACAAGTTATAAGACCTACTGGCTTACTAGATCCAATCATAGAAGTGCGGCCAAGCTTAAATCAGATAGATAATATCATTGAAGAAATTCATATTCGAATTGACAGAGACGAACGCGTATTGATAACAACTTTAACCAAAAGAATGGCTGAAGAGTTACAAAAATATTTAGATAGAATAGGCATTAAATGTCGATATATTCATAGCGAAGTACACACGCTAGATAGAGTTACTATTTTAAAACAACTTAGACAAGGAATTTTTGACGTTTTAATCGGAGTAAATTTACTAAGAGAAGGATTAGATTTACCTGAAGTTTCATTGATTGCGATTTTAGATGCTGACAAAGAAGGATTCTTAAGAAATGAAAAGTCATTGGTTCAAACAGTCGGTCGTGCGGCTAGAAATGTGAACGGAACAGTTATTATGTATGCCGACAAAATGACCGATTCCATGCAGCGAACGATTGATGAAACAGCGAGACGTAGACAAATTCAAATGGAATATAACGAAGCCCATGGACAAGTACCGACAGCTTTAAATAAAACAATTGGCAAAACCATTGACGAAGTAAAAATTATACACGAAGACAAAATGTATCGTCAATTAACAGACGAAGAATTATCTGTAGCGGCTGATCCAATTCAACAATACATGACGCAAGAGCAATTGGTAAAAAACATCAATTTCACTCGAAAATTAATGGAAAAAGCAGCGAAAGCATTAGACTTTATGGAAGCTGCTAGATTGAGAGATGAGATATATGCTTTGGAGAAATTAAAGAAGTAGAAATTAAAGAAATAGAAATTAATCAGACTTTAATTCAAACCCGAGATACTTTATTACCAAAAATAATAAATGGGGAAATAAAAATATAAAATGAACAAATACAATCCCAATATCCATCATCGTAAGTCTATCCGATTAAAGGGATATAATTATTCACAATCAGGAGCATATTTTATAACCATTTGTTGTGAAAATAAAATTTGTCGTTTTGGAAAAATTATTAATAATAAAATGATTTTGAATGATTTTGGATTTATTGCAAATAATGAATGGTTGAAATTGGTAAAACGGTTTTCAAATTTTGAATTAGATGTTTTTCAAATAATGCCAAACCATATACACGGAATCATTGTATTGAATGACGTTGTGGGTGCAACCCTTGCGGTTGCCCAAAATGATATTGTTCAAAATGATATTATCCAAAATGATATTGTTCAAAATAATATTGCCCAAAATCATATTGTTCAAAATGGTGGTGTTCTAAATGATGTTGTTCTAAATGATGTTGTTCTAAATGGTGGCGGGGATTCATGGGCAGGGGCAAGCCCAGCCCCTACGACAATATCCGATATTATTGGTGCCTACAAATCGCTGGTATCAAATGGTTGTTTGGAAATTTACAAATCAAAAAATGAAACAATGGGTAAATTGTGGCAACGCAATTACCACGAACACATTATCCGAAACGAACAATCGTATCAAAACATTTCAAATTACATTATCAATAATCCATCAAAATGGGATGAAGATAAATTTTATAATCAATGAAACCAATAACCGAAAATAACATGGGTAATTTTGCGATTGAACCGATGTCTATCAACATTACTGTCAACGTATTCATCTGTGTCTACAAAAACATTCCTTTTCTTCAAAAGGTATTAGATTCTGTTGAAGAACAAATCTATAGAAATTTCACAGTTACAGTTGTGGAAGATGGGGACTTTGAAGGAATGAAAAAATTCATCGAAAACACGAACTACTCCTTTCCTATTCTTCATTTACAGCAAGAAGATAAAGGTTTTCGGAAAAATAAAATCTTAAACGAAGGGCTGAAAAACAACAAAGCTGAACTCTGTATTTTCATTGATGGCGATTGTGTTTTACATCCTAAATTCATCTTTGAATACGTTAAGTATTATGATGGCTCTTCCATTATGTTTTCTAAACGAACCAATTTGGATGAAAAAACAAGTAATTTTTTATTGAATTCCAATGTTATTGTTCCGTCTAAATTGATGATGATTAAAAACAAGAGTACTCGAGTTGAAGATAGCTTTTATTTACCTTTTAAACCTGTAAGAAAAACAACAAAACCTCGAATAATTGGCTGTAACATGGCAATTCCATTCTCAACTTTACAAGCTATTAATGGATTTGACGAAGATTATGAAATTACAGGATATGGCGAAGATTGCGATATTGAATGGCGTTTTTTAAAACAAGGATTCCATTTCTTACACATGAAATACCATACTTTACAATTTCATTTGTTTCACGAACGTCCTGATCGAGAAGATCAAACAGCTATGAGTAGAGCGATGTTTCATAAGAAAAAGGAGAAAGGGATTGTGTTTTGTTTGAATGGGTTAGTTAAATAGCCAAATAAAATTAATTGATTCTAATTTGGTTTACAAAATAAACGAATGACACGAGACGTCGATGATAGCTATTTTCACGCTACTTCTAAAATGAAATGAGCATCTATATTTAATCTAGAATGTAATTTTTTTGCTAATGTTATATTCAGCTTTCTTTTACCTGTTAGTAATTCAGATATACGAGCTTCACTAATCTCTAAAATAATAGCTAATTGTTTTTGTCTTATATTCATTTCAAACATTTTAAATCTAATCATATCAGCAAGTGTCGTGGGAGCTTTGATTGGCATCAATGGAATACTATCCTCATACTTTTCTGCTTCCAACGATAAGATTTGTAAAGTAGACACTTCTTCTTTTGACAATGAATCAAATCCATTTTTGGTACTCTGTTGAAGAAGAGTTTCAATTAGTTTCATTGTTTCATTGTATTCAGTTCTGTTATTTATTTTATTAGTTTTCATGAGTTTTATTTTTTAATAACGTTATCTAAATCGTCTTACAATCTATTTTATCATATTCAGCATGTGTACCAATAAATCTAATATATATCGTTCTGATACTAAAGAAAATCATTACAACCATTCGGTAGTTATTTCCCTTTATATTAAATACATATATTTAATTCCATATTTGGAAATTAAATTACTTTATCAAAAAAAATCCTGTAAAAAAAGGCGCAATAAATCGCGCCTCTATGAAATAAACATGAAATTTCTACATATTTCTTCTATACTGCCCTCCTACTTCAAACAAAGCATTGGTAATCTGACCTAAAGATGCGGTTTTTGTAATCTCCATTAATTCTTCAAATATGTTTTTGTTGTTGATAGCTGCTATTTGAATTTGTTTAATTTGATCTTTTACTTTATCTGCATGTAAAGAATGTAAATCAGCTAACATCGTTATTTGATATTGCTTCTCTTCTTCCGTAGCTCTGATTACTTCTTTTGGAAGAACTGTTGGCGAACCTTTTGAACTCAAGAAGGTATTTACACCGATGATTGGAAATTCACCATTGTGTTTCAATGTCTCGTAATACAACGATTCTTCTTGAATTTTAGAACGTTGGTACATTGTTTCCATTGCTCCCAAAACTCCACCTCTTTCGGTAATTCTGTCAAACTCAGTTAAAACTGCTGCTTCAACCAAATCAGTCAATTCTTCTATTATGAAACTTCCTTGTAGCGGATTTTCGTTTTTAGCCAATCCTAATTCTCGGTTGATAATCAATTGAATAGCCATTGCTCTTCTTACAGATTCTTCGGTCGGAGTTGTAATTGCTTCATCGTAAGCATTGGTATGCAATGAGTTACAATTATCATAGATTGCATACAAAGCTTGTAACGTTGTTCGAATATCATTAAAATCAATCTCTTGAGCATGTAACGATCGACCAGAAGTTTGAATATGGTATTTCAACATCTGAGAACGTGCATTGGCGCCGTATTTTTTAGACATTGCTTTTGCCCAAAGCTTTCTTGAAACTCTACCAATTACAGCATATTCTGGGTCAATTCCGTTTGAGAAAAAGAACGATAAATTCGGAGCGAAATCATTGATATCCATTCCACGGCTCAAATAATACTCTACAAATGTGAAACCATTCGCCAATGTAAACGCTAATTGAGTAATTGGATTTGCACCCGCTTCAGCAATGTGATATCCTGAAATTGAAACTGAATAGAAATTTCGGATTGCATTGTCAATGAAATATTGCTGAACATCCCCCATTAAACGCAATGCGAATTCGGTAGAAAATATACAGGTATTTTGTGCTTGATCTTCTTTTAAAATATCAGCTTGAACCGTACCTCTAACTTGAGTCAATGTTTCAGCTTTTATTTTATTATAAACTTCTATTGGTAAAACGTTATCTCCCGTCACACCTAAAAGCATCAATCCTAAACCATTGTTTCCTTCAGGTAATTCACCTTGATATTTTGGTCTAGTAATTCCTTTATCTGAGTATATTTTCTCAATCTCAGCTTCAACTTCAGCTTGCAAATTATTCTCAATGATGTACTTCTCACAATTTTGATCAATCGCTGCATTCATAAAGAATCCTAAAATCATAGGAGCAGGACCGTTGATTGTCATTGAAACAGAAGTCATTGGGTGACTTAAATCAAAACCAGAATACAGCTTTTTAGCATCATCTAAACAACAGATTGAAACACCTGAATTCCCAATCTTACCGTAAATATCTGGACGAATATCTGGATTATTACCATAAAGCGTTACAGAATCAAAAGCTGTTGACAATCGTTTTGCGGGCATTCCTAAACTCACATAATGAAAACGTTTGTTTGTTCTTTCTGGTCCACCCTCACCTGCAAACATTCGTGTAGGATCTTCTCCTTCTCTTTTAAAAGGAAACAAACCTGAAGTGTACGGGAATTCACCTGGAACATTTTCTTGTAAAACCCATCTTAAAATATCTCCCCACCCTTTATAACTTGGCGTTACAACTTTAGGGATTTGAGAATGAGAAAGCGACTCAGTATGAGTTTGAAGTGAAAGTTCTTTATCTCTCACTTTAAATTTAAAAATTGGATCAATATACAATTGTTTTTTTGCTTTCCAACCTTCTAAAACAGCCCAATTCTTAGGGTCAAAATTTAATTTTTCTAATTCTAATGCTTCTTGTAAACTTTTAACCAATCGATCTTTATCTTCCATTGTAGAAGCTTGAATCGATTCTATTGATTTTGTTAAACCATACAGACGATCAGCAACTTCTACTTGATGGTTTACCCATTTATCATAAGACCTATTGCTTTCAGAAATTTCAGATAAATAACGTGTTCTTTCTGGAGGAATAACATAAATCTTTTCAGACATTTCATGCGTTATTTCAAAAGTAGAATGTAAATCAGTATTCGTTTTTTCAACCATTTTATCCATGATTACTTTGTATAAAGTATTCATTCCTGGATCATTAAATTGAGAAGCAATTGTTCCGTGAACAGGCATAGAATCAACCTTTTCATCCCATAAATTATGGTTACGTTGGTATTGTTTTCTAACATCTCTCAAAGCATCTAAAGCACCTCTTTTATCAAATTTATTCAATGCAATTACATCGGCAAAATCCAACATGTCAATTTTTTCTAATTGAGTAGCAGCACCATATTCAGGAGTCATTACATATAAGGAAACATCTGAGTGATCTAATATTTCAGTATCAGACTGACCAATACCTGAAGTTTCTAAGATAATTAAATCATATTCAGCTGCTTTCAAAACATTTATCGCTTCAGATACGTGTTTTGACAAAGCTAAATTAGACTGACGAGTAGCTAAAGAACGCATGTAAACTCTAGGGTTTTTAATAGAATTCATACGAATTCTATCTCCTAATAAAGCTCCACCAGTTTTACGTTTGGAGGGGTCGACTGAAACTACAGCAATTGTTTTTGTAGGGAAATCAATTAAAAAGCGTCTAACTAATTCGTCAACTAATGAAGATTTTCCAGAACCACCCGTTCCAGTGATTCCTAATACAGGTACAGAAACCGTTTTAACCATTTCTCTTACCTCATCCATGACAGATTTAGAAGCTTCAGCAAAATTTTCTGCTGCAGAAATAATACGAGCAATTGCAGGTACACTTTTTTCTTTAACATACTTAATTTCATCTTTCAATTTATCCCCAACAGGAAAATCACATTTTTCGATTAAATCATTAATCATGCCTTGCAATCCCATTGTACGTCCATCATCTGGATGATAAATACGTGTAATTCCGTAAGCTTGTAATTCATCAATTTCACTAGGGAGAATCGTTCCTCCTCCACCACCAAAAATTTTAATTTGCGGAGCACCTTTTGAAACCAATAAATCACGCATATATTTAAAGTACTCATTATGACCTCCTTGGTAGGAAGTTATAGCAATTGCCTGAGCATCTTCTTGAATTGCACAATCAACCACTTCTTCAACAGAACGATCATGACCTAAATGAATAACTTCACAACCAGTAGATTGTATAATTCTACGCATAATATTTATCGCAGCATCATGTCCATCAAACAAAGCAGCAGCTGTAACAATTCTAACATTGTTGACTGGTTTATAATATAGTATATTTTCCATATTTTACGTCTTTATTGCTTTTTAAGGCACCGTGAAGTTAAGGAAAAACTCAGTAAAATGAACGATTTCAGAAAGTCATTTTAATTAAAAAAGTAGTTGAATGAGGTGAAATTTAGGTTGGATTTAGAAAAATTTGACATTTAAGAAACCATTATTCATACGTAACAACAAAAATATCTTCGTCATCTTTTTTGAAAAACTTTTCCTCACGAGCATATCTTTCAATTTCTGAAGAAAAATGCAATTGTTTTAAAGTGAATCTTGTTTTTTCTAATTTTTTAGAAACTTCACTTTTTGCAACCTCCAAATTACTTAATTTTCTGGAATGACTAATCATTGAAAACAAATCATAATCATCTAAAAACAAAGCATAAATCAAAAAAATAGCGCTCGTAAAGATGAACTTATTTTTAAAATAAACTATATACTTTTTAAAAAAACTCTTTGTATTCATACACTAAAATTAACAGAATTACTTCAATCAAAAAATTCACTTCCTAATTCTTTTAAAATTGAATTGTTTAAAACGAAAAAAAATCCGATGAATGAAACTTTCTACTGTTTTAAAAATTTTTATTTATTTTGAAATCTCATCATATCTTGTTTTAAACTCTTCATCTTCTCCAAACCACGGCGCAACTTTATTATACAAGGCAACCGCCTTATCCTCTTGATGAGCAGCAATATAGCATTCGGAAGTCATCATTACTCCAATTTTAAACAATACTTCATCAGCTTCTGCCCATCCTACTAAATCAGTAATTTCGGGTAATAACTTTTCGCAATCTTTCCAAAGCGAACTTGCTGCTCCTTTATCACCGCTTCTGAATTTCGCAGCTGCCTCAATGTATTTCGAACCGATTGGATGAGCAGTGATTTTATAATATTTTACCGCCCAACCAGAAGCATCTTTGAATTTTTCTGAGGAAACTGCATTCGTAACTCTCTCTACTAAACTCATTTGAAATTCACCAATAAACTCTTGATGTGTATTTCTACAACTTGAATCTTTGTCGATCTTCAATGCTTTTGAAATGTAGCCAATTGCCTCTTTGTAAGGATCTTTATACTTTGGACTAGGAGTGCCTGATGTGGAAATTTTATACAATCCTTTTGCCATCCACATAAAAGGAAGTGGGTGTTTTTTTAAATGTTCTTTTTGAGAATATTTATGAGCGGAGGCAACCAACTTTTCGTACTTAGCATCTGCAAATAAAATCTTTAGATCATCAAAATCAGGCTCTTGAGAAAAACTCATAAAGCTTGAAATCAAAAGCAAAAACAAACACATTAAATTTTTCATAATCATTTTAATTAGAAATATTTTTTTTATTAGCGTCATAATTTATAAATAATAAACCTAAAACGCTAAAAATCAATAAATATTTTATTCTTCTACACTTTTAATTAATAAACTTAAAATTTCTTGAGCAGCTTTTGAAATCTTAGTTCCTGGACCAAAAACACCAAAAACACCCGCTTTGTATAAGAAATCATAATCTTGTTGAGGAATCACTCCACCAGCTACAACCATAATATCCTCTCTCCCCATTTTCTTCAATTCCTCAATCACTTGTGGAACCAATGTTTTATGTCCAGCAGCCAAAGAAGACACTCCTAAAATATGAACATCATTTTCAACCGCTTGTTTAGCAGCCTCTTTGGGTGTTTGAAATAAGGGTCCGATATCAACATCAAAACCAATGTCAGCGAAAGAAGTTGCAATAACTTTAGCACCTCTATCGTGGCCATCTTGCCCCATCTTAGCAACCATTATTCTAGGACGTCTACCTTCTAACTTACTAAAAATATCAGCCATTTCTTTGGCTAATTCAAAATCTTTATCTTTCATTGATTCAGATGAATACACTCCACTAATTGAACGAATTACAGCCTTATACCTTCCGAATGTTTTTTCAATAGCAGTTGAAATCTCACCTAAAGTGGCTCTATTTCTTGCACAATCAATTGCCAATTCCAGAAGATTACCTGTACCATTAGCTGCTGCATTCGCTAGATTCTCTAAAGACACACCCACTGCTTCAACATCTCTATTTGCCTTCATTTCTTGAATTCTAGCAATTTGAGATAAACGAACTTTAGAATTATCTACTTCTAAAATATCCATGTAATCCTCCTTCTCACGTTGATACCTATTCACACCAACGATAATATCTTTACCTGAATCTATTCTAGCTTGTTTTCTTGCTGCCGCTTCTTCAATTCTCATTTTTGGCAAACCAGTCTCAATAGCTTTCGCCATCCCTCCCAATTCTTCAACTTCTTCAATCAACCTCCACGCTTCTTGTGTTAATTCTTCGGTCAATTTCTCAACATAATAACTTCCTCCAAATGGATCAATAAATGAAGCTACTCCTGTTTCTTCCTGTAAATATATCTGAGTATTTCTAGCAATTCTAGCTGAAAAATCTGTTGGAAGTGCTATTGCTTCATCCAATGCATTTGTATGTAATGATTGCGTTCCTCCTAAAGCTGCAGCCATTGCTTCAACACATGTTCTAGCGACATTATTAAATGGATCTTGCTCTGTTAAACTCCAACCTGAAGTTTGACAATGTGTTCTTAAAGCCAAAGATTTATCTGATTTAGGATCAAACTGTTTTACTAATTTTGACCAAATCAAACGTCCTGCCCGCATTTTAGCAATCTCCATGTGATGATTCATTCCGATTGCCCAGAAAAAACTAAGTCTTGGTGCAAATTCATCTACATTCATTCCCGCTTTAATTCCCGCTCTCAAATATTCTAAACCATCAGCTAAGGTATACGCTAACTCAATTGCAGCAGTTGCTCCAGCTTCTTGCATGTGATACCCTGAAATCGAAATAGAATTAAATTTCGGCATATTCTTCGCCGTATATTCAAATATATCAGCAATAATTTTCATTGAGGATTCTGGAGGATAGATATAGGTATTTCTAACCATAAATTCCTTCAAAATATCGTTCTGAATTGTACCTGTAAGGTGCTCTTGTTTAACACCTTGTTCTTCTGCTGCAACAATATAAAATGCCAGTATTGGAAGTACAGCACCGTTCATTGTCATCGAAACCGACATTTCATCCAATGGAATTTGATCAAATAAGATTTTCATATCCAAAATCGAATCAATCGCAACTCCGGCCTTTCCTACATCACCTTCAACTCTCTCATGATCAGAATCGTACCCTCTATGAGTAGCTAAATCAAATGCAACTGACAATCCTTTCTGACCCGCTGCTAAATTTCTTCTGTAAAACGCATTCGATTCTTCCGCCGTAGAAAATCCTGCATATTGACGAATAGTCCAAGGTCGAATCACAAACATCGAAGAATAAGGACCTCTTAAATAAGGCGCTATACCTGAAACATATCCAATATGCTCGGTATTTTCAATATCTTTTAATTGATAAAAATTATATAAATTAATCTTTTCTGCAGTCTCTCCAGAAACAACTGAATTTTCAATCGTATTATATTCCTCAGAAGTATACTTAATATCTTTAAATGAAATTCTTTCCATAATGTTTCAATTTCTTAAATATCTCTCTCAAAAATAAGGTGGTCTAATCCAATAAAGGAACTAGAGGGCAACCAAGAATTCGTTTCAGCTAATGGGTTTGGATATTTATTCACTCCAATCAACATTTGCTTTCCTGATTTAATATTCTCTAATTTTAATTGAGACTTTATTCTAACATTTGACTGAACAAATTCGATAGCTAAATCAGTTGTAACTCCACCTTTATTTTCGATCTCTTGGAATTGACTCCATGAATTAGTTGCAATTTGTTCCGTTAAAGACTCTATTGAATAACTTCCTCCTAAAGGATCAATTACTTTATCGAAATAACTTTCATCTTTTAAAACAAGAGATATATTCATTGCCATTCTTGAAGATAATTCTGAAATTCCTTCCGTAGACATTCCATCATAAGGTCTTACTAAAACAGTTTCTACACCTGCAGTAATCACAGCCATTGCTTCTGTAGTTTGTCTCAATAAATTAGTATATGGATCTTTCAATGATTTATTTATAAATCCAGTTTCTGATGTAATACAAGCTTTACAAGAAATATAATCATTTGGATTATAATTAGTTACAACTTTAAACCACAACTTTCTAAAAGCTCTAATTTTAACTATTTCATAAAAATAATTAGCGCCAATTCCTAAAGAGAAATGAATCCTAGAAGCAGCTTCATCAATAGTATACCCCGCATTCATCAATTTCACTAAATATTCATGTCCGGTAGCTAAAGCAAAGCTAATTTCTTGAGAAATTGTAGCTCCACATTGTTGTAAACTATACCCATCAACTAAACAAAAACGAGAAGAATGTTTTTTAGAAATCGAGCAGTAATCCAAGAAGTTTTGATTTTTTAAATCCGAATGAATAAAATCTAACCTATATACTATATCAGTAGCTTGACTCGTTTTGAAGTAATTTAATAAGGCGGAATATTGATTGAAACTAGAAACTGAAAATTGCACTTGAATAAATTCAAAACCTATTTGATCAAAAAGTAAGTCTAAATCAATTTGTTCTTTTTTCAATTCAAAAATCAAAGAAGTACAACCAGTCATTAATAAATCTAACGCTTTGGAGTTACTTAATTTTTCATCATCGACAAAAACTGAAGCAGCTATATTCCAATCATTATTTTGTGTTTTATTCCCTCTTGTAAAAGGAACTTGCCCAGGAATTTCGTTTGATTTTAATTTATCGCTTGAATGAGTATATGTTGAAAATTCCAACTCTTCAATTTCATCTTTTCGAACGAGTGAAGAAGTGAAATCTGCTCCTTTCAATTCTTTCGTTAACTTTTCTTCCCATTCAGTTTTTGAAACCTTAGGGAAATCAGAAAAAAGTTTATTCATTTTATGCTTTCTTATTAAATATCAAAAACTTAAGCTTGTGTACATTTGTTTAAATCAGAATAAAAGTGAGAAATTACATCAATTTTAAAGAAGAAATTCTTTATAGAACATGTAACTCAAAGCAAAGAAGACACACGAACCTAAAAATAGAAAACTTAAGGAAGTATAGCCTTGCTTTCTCCAATACAACCAATTAAGTAAACCTAAAACAATACCTGAACTTAACGGGATTATGTAATAATTCATACTTAATTAATTCTGGAGCCTACTTTTAAATCAATCCAAATTGCTCGAAATGATGCGTGAAATGTTTTGAGTGCAATCTTTTCCATTGATCGAAATTTAACTTCCCGTAATATGGATGTAACGATTTAAATGAATCATTTTCTTCAAAGATTTCTTCGAAATCACACCATTCCTCAGTCAATTCGTCAATTGCTAATTCAATTTCACTGTGCCTTAACGCAACATCTTTACCCGCAAAAGCAACTTCTATATTTTTAGCCATCCCTTTGTCTGACTCTAAAAATAAGTGCATTTTTTCGATTTTATCCTCAGTAATCTCTAAATGAAACTCTTCTTTTCCGCTCGACATTCTAACAGAATCAGTTAAATGTTCAACCATTCTTTGAGCGCTCATCCCACCCCATAGCGGTTTTTTCGTAGCTTCTAAATTAGCTAACTTACTTAAAATCGTCTCAATATCTGCTTCAATAAACATATCTCTCTATTTTTTCCCCACTAATATATGAAGACTTTTTGGAACTACTTCAACATTTAATTCTAACCGAACATCAAAAGGTTCTCCGTCATAATGCGCTACATTATCAATCAGATTAATTCTAGCCTTTTTAAAAGGAATAATCTCAGTATGTTTTGACTTATCTACAGTTCTTTTAGAATAACGAAAAGCAATTGGAAGTGCTGCCCAAAACTTGAACGGTTTTAAAATACAAAGCTCTAATTGTCCGTCAGTTACAGATGAATTAGGGGACACGCAAAAACCATTACCAAAATCAGAAGAATTTGCGATTGTAAATAAAAAAGCAGAAGCCTCTCTATCTTGACCGTCTACATTAAATGAAATTTTCTTCGCTGAAAAGTCGAATAATTCTTTAAAAACCAATTTAATATAGCTTGTAAATCCTCTAGAGTCGTGTTCATCAAATCGTTTGGCTATTAACGCATCAAATCCATATCCACCAGTCCCTAAAAATGGCTTGTCATTCACGACAACCGTATCCATTATAATTGAATTTCCGTTATTGATGCATTCAATTGATTTTATTAAATCTAATGAAATATTCAAGGATCTTGCAAGACCATTTCCTGAACCCGTAGGTAAAATTGCTAATTTAGTTTTCGTACCAATTAATGCGGTACCAACTTCATGAACTGAGCCGTCTCCTCCAACAGCACAAACAATATCAAATCCTTCTCTTGAAGATTGATAAGCTAAAATTTTAGCATGCTTTCTATATTCTGTATAAGATATATCGTATTCAAACTTTGATAAATCTAAGTAAGATTCAATCAAATTTGGAATATTATTTTTTTTCCCAACTCCTGATATTGGATTAATAATAAAGCGTATTCTTTGTTTCATTCAACTTTAGTTTGATTCAAAATCAGGTCACGATTATAGCGTTGAATAATTGCCTTTAATCTCTTTTCAACTTTCACATTCTTTTTGGTGTAAAATTGAAGTGAATCTTGTGTATACTCTTCTCGGACTATAAAATCGTACAAATTTCGTGCCTTATCATTAGAGAACGACAACATTTTATTTTTATAGAAGTACTGATACGCACCTCCTAAAAAATTAATTGCCTCTCTATCAATATTTTGATAATATGAATTACCAAATGAATAATACTTCGTTTTCACATTCAAAAGATCTAAAACAGTCGGCATAATATCCAATTGTTGAAATATTTTCTTTTCTCTAATTGGTTTTAATAATTTTCCAGGATGATAAATAACAATTGGAATTTTATACATCTGTGTGCGTTGACTATACAAAACACTATTTGTAGCAGGAGAATGATCAGCACAAATAACAAACAATGTTTTAGAGAACCAAGGTTGTTTTTTTGCTTCTTCAAAAAACTTTTTCAACGAATGATCCGCATAATTGATAGAAGCACAAATTGGTTGCGATCCTCTTGTTACTATTGACTTCCATTTCTCAGGAATAAAGTAGGGATGATGAGATGAAAGCGTAAATAAAGTTGAGAAAAATGGTTGTTTTAATTTAGACATTTCTCTAGCTGTCCACGGATTAAAATATTCATCTAAAATCCCCCATGTCTTATCAGAATGCTTTTCATTATTGTATTCAGCTCTTCCGAAATATTTTTGAAATCCTGCTTGAGCTGCAAAACCATCAAAACGCATAGAACCATTGGTTGCTCCATGAAAAAATGCTGTTTCGTATCCTTTATCAGATAAAATCTTGGCCAACGAATTTATTTTATTATTTCCATAAGGCGATGAAATATAAGGATTATCCATTAAGCTTGGTATAGATGCAATAATTGCAGGTACGGCTTCAATAGATTTTTTCCCATTAGCGATACCGTATTCAAAATGAATTGATTGTCCGATTATAGAGTCTAAGAATGGTGTATAACTTTTCCCTCCGTTGTAAGAGCCAACAAACTCATTACCAAAGCTTTCTAAAATAATCACCATTACATTTGTTCCATCAGGTAAAATATGCTGTGGAACGGACGTTTTGATAGGTGAAAAAAGTTTATTCTCTTCTTTTTCTGACAGATACTCTTTCTGTATCAAAACCTCCTTACCAATTGTTTTAATTATAGTAAAAGGAGTATTTAAAATTAATGCTGTATTTTCAACTTTCGAATAATTTGAGGCTTCTATAATTCCAACTGGACGTATGCCTATACCTCCTCTTCCAATTAAAAAGAAAAGGGGGACAAATACTATAAATGAAAGTGTATTTTTTAAATAAAAAGACTTGGTTCCGTCTTTAAATTTCTCGAATGATTTTTCAGTTTTTCGATACAACCATTCTGAAAAAGCAATAAAAGCAATAAAGAGTAAAATCAACAACCAAAAATCTTTCACAAAAGAAATAATGAGTTGAGACATATCATTTCCCGCAGTCATTGAAAACAAATCAGCAGTTGAACGCTTACTTGTAAATTGAAAATACTCTACATCTATGATATTAAAAAATAGAATTACAGCATTGGTACTATGAAACAAAAATTTAAAAAAAAATGCATGCCATTTATACCCTCTGATTGGAATGGGCAATAGATACAATGCGTAAATAGGAATAAAATAAATTCCAATTGTAATGCAGTCAAACCAAGATCCAATAATAAAATCAGAGATTTCGACAGAATTAAAACTGTCTTTATTTACTAAATAAAAGACAATTCTAGAAATGAACATAAACATTAAAACGATTCCCATTCTTTTGAGAATCGCTTTGATGTGTTCAGGAATTATTTTATTTATCATTTTATTTGATTCGCTTTGTCTCTTGCTGCATTCATTATTGCATCTGCTTTTGTTTCTGCTTCTGTTTCAATTTTGGTTGCTTTATCATCAGCAGTTTTCTTTAATTTTGCACCAGCAACTTCTGCTAACTTTTTCTTGATTGGATTTCCTCCCGCTTCATTCATTAATACTTTTGAACCATTATCTCCTTCAGAACGAACTAAATCAGCTTCTTTTTTAGCTAATCCTTTTAAAATATTAACTTGATTTTGAGCATCATCAATTAGTTTTTGCTTTTTAGCATTCAAATCTTCACGAATTTCTTCTACTTTTTTAGTAACGATTACTTTTACAGAATCTTTCGCTTTATTCACAACATCTTTCACCGCATTTTTAATAGTTCCTTTCAAGTTAGCCGCAGACTTCAACGACTCCATTAAATCAGTCGTAACTTTTGGATCAGTTGCTTTGCCTATCACCTTCACGTTTACAGGAATATTATCTGGAATAACTTTTGATAAATCAATTTTACCAGCTATACCTCCTAATTTTTGAACTTGATCCTCAATTCCTTTCAATATTCCAGCTGGAATTTCTTCTTTTGGAACCATCATTTTTATCGAATAATCAATATCTTGCTCAAATGAAGTTGATCCTGAAATAGTTGCAGGTATATTACCTAATTTAATAGTAAATGGAGTCAATGTTATTTTTCCATCTTGAAATTTAAAATTCACTTTTAAATCTTTCAACGTTTGGGTTGCCAATTTACTCATTTTAGTAACCTCAGCAATTTTATCTAAGGGCTTATATCCTGAGATAATAACAGAATTAGTAAAGAAATCACCTTTACCATTCAAGCTACTATAAACTGGTTCCATATTAGCTGTTAAAACAGATTTCATTTCAAAAGTAGAACTAATTTTACCTTTTGCAGACTTGGCAATTGGTGCCATTTTTTCAATCGTCACAAAATTATCTACCAATTCAGAAATATCAATTCCATTCAAATTATATCCAAAATCAATTGTTGGTTTTGTATGTTCTTTTGTTGAATAATCTCCTTTTAAACCAATCGTCCCTCCCATAGCATTCATCGTCAAATTATCCAAAGATGCTACTTCTTCTTTCAATTTAATACCCCCTTTAATATTTTTGATATCCATTTTATTGTATCTCAAATTAGTAATAGAAGTAGTTAAATTAAAATCAACATTTCCTGGAATTAAGAAAGGCTCTGTTGATGCAGTGGCTGTTGTTGTTGTTGTTGCATCAGAAGAAGCTGCTACTGGCTCATTCGTTGGAGTTGATGAAGCCATTAACTCATCTAAATCTAAGTTATTACTTTTAAAAGAAAAATCACCTTTTAACAACTCATTTCTAAATACATATCCTAAATAATTATCGATTTTTCCATCCATTTGAAAATCCGACTTACCCATTTTAGCGTCCAAACTTTCCAACGATAGATTTTGAGGAGAAAAACGAAGTAACATTTCTTTTACAGCAACATCTCCTGGTAAGTCTTTTGATTTATAGATCATATCACTAATTAAAAGAGTTCCATCAGCTTTAAATGCTTCGTAATTTTCATTCTCTAAAGCACTTACTTTTCCTTTTAGCACAATGTCAGCGACTAATTTACCATTATAAGATTCACCTTCTCCCATTGGAATTACTTTCCCTAAAGTTGACAAATCAACCTTTGCAATAATTTTAGAATCTATTAAAGGATCAGACATTGGCGTTCTCATTTTCAATGTCATATCGATTGTATTCCCTACAAAACTTGCGTGAAATTTAGGAACATCTAAAGTCATCTTATCCAAATCAGAACCTCCAACAAATGTAGAGCCTGCTTTTACTGAAATATTATCTATAGATCCAGGTAATCCAGCATATTTAATTTTAGCATTCCCAACACTTAAACCAAAATTCCAACCTGGCATATTCACATCGTCCATTCTTCCTTTTACTTCACCATTGAACGCTAAATCACCATTCGCAATCATGCTTTCATATCCTGATTGATAGAAGGTTGGAATCAATGATAAAAAGTCTTTAAACGTTGCTTTATCAGCTTTTAATTTCAAATCCATATTATCATATCCTTCTAACATCTCATAAAAACCATCAAAAGAAAAATGTAAAGCATTCAATGACAACTCATTATCTTTCAAAGTAAATTTCGATGTTTTCTCAGTAAATTCCATTAAGATATTCGCAATCATTTCCGTTTTCACCTTCTTCAAATAAGAAACACCTCCCATTTCAAAGGTCGTTTCGTCCATTGTCGTTTTAGTTTTAAAATCAATTACATCTGCTGTTAAATCTCCTTGTCCAAGATGAGTAAAATTGATTAATTCCGTAAACATATCCCCTACTTGATCATCGTAACGGATATGAGCATTGTTAATTGAATATTCTTTTAACGACAATTTAAAATTAGATGTATCTGCTTTTTCTTCAGGTGTTTTAACAGAATCGGGTTTAACGATGTCATAGTTTGCTTTACCATTACTTAAAATTCGGACATCAAACGTTGGTTGATTCAAATGAATCTCATCAATCTCAATAGCATCTCCACCGATTACACTCCACAAACCAACTTGAGCAGAAAATTCTTTAATAGAAACTAAGTTCACGCCTTTAAATTCTCCTCTTCCTGCAATTTTAGTATCAGTTAAAGTGATCGTTAAATTTGGAAAAGTACTAATGAATGTCAAGTCAAATTCACCTAATGAAAAATCAGCTAACAATGATTTATTTGCTTCTTTGATAACCAATTCTTTGATATCATCTTTAAAAATGATTGGCACAACAATCATTGCAACAATTAAAATTAAAAAGGAAATTCCTGTCCATTTTAAAATTCGACGAATCAAACTCTTTTTTGATTTTTCTTTTACAGTCATATTAGGATACTATATAATTTTACGATATTTGTTTACTCGAGTTTAGATTTAAACCAAAGACTCTTCTTACTTTATTTGTTTTAACTTCGTAAAAATAATGAAAATATTTTATCACTCTTCTTTAATATTCCTATCGTTGATATCTTTTAACTCAATTTCACAAATGGAAATTGGAGGAACTAGTGAAAGAAAGAAATCAGACACACTTATTTCTTTAACAAATCATATTCCACAAAAAAGAGAACTAAAAGGTTCTACAGAAATTTTCATTGGTACAAATTGCTCCGTCGGAAATCGATATTTAGTTCCAAATAAAGGTTTTTACGGAAAACCTTTAGGGGAAAGGGCAAATGAAAAAAGTTTCACAACCTGGTCTTATGCTTTAGGTTTCAGAAATTATATTCATAAAAACAGTGCTTTCGAGGGAGGTATTTCCTTAATGAAAAATGGAGAAAGCTATCAATACAAAACAGCTGATTCCTCTTACAACTATCAAACAACTTATACCTACATAGGAATGCCATTGAAAATTCAGTATACTTTGGGGGATGAAATCAGGTTGCTCGTTGGTGGGGGTTTAACTCCTCAACTATTCAACGAATACAAGCAAAATCAGCAGTGGACAACTCAATTAAACGAAAAAGGCGCAGCAACTATTAAAACAAAAAACGGATTCAATTCATTTGTAATCAGCGCTTCCATTTCAGCAAGTTTACAAATTCGTTACAGTAAATCGTGGTCTATTTATATTACTCCAGAATACAGATGGCAACTCAACTCTTCCAATGCAAGTATTGATAAATACAGACATTATGCTAGAGTTTTAGGAATTAATTTTGGATTTGCATATCAATTATGAAAATTAAAGAAATAACATCATATTTAGAATCGCTTGCACCTATTTCAAGTCAAGTTTCTTATGACAATTGCGGATTAATTGTCGGTGACTCTTCCAACGAAATAACTTCGCTTTTAATCTGTTTAGACACTACGGAAGATATTGTAAATGAAGCAATTGAAAAAGGAGCTAATTTAATTATCTCTCACCATCCAATTATTTTTTCAGCATTAAAAAAGATTACAGGAAAAACCTATATTGAGAGAACCATTATTAAAGCAATTCAAAACAACATAGCTATTTATGCAATACACACGAATTTAGATAATTACAGATTCGGTGTAAACTGGGAAATTGGAAATAGAATCGGACTTGAAAATTTACAAATCCTTTCTCCATTAGAAAATGTTTTGTGTAAACTTTCAGTATTTGTACCTTTTGAGTATTCAAACATAGTGAGTGAAGCGATTTTCAAAGCAGGTGGAGGAGAAATTGGAAATTATAGCGAATGTAGTTTTGAGCAAAATGGAACTGGAAGTTTCAAACCATTAGCAACTTCAAATCCATTTGAAGGAGAAATTGGCAAGAAATCAATAGTAGAAGAGAAAAAAATCAATTTTTTAGTATCTACTCATCTATTAAACAAAGTAATTTCAGCTATGAAAATGGCTCATCCTTATGAAGAAGTAGCGTATGATATAATTTCTTTAAAAAATATTAATCAATTTGAAGGTAGTGGAATGTTTGGTTTTCTACCTCAAGAAATGGATGAAAAATCTTTTTTATTGAGCCTTAAAAAGACGTTTAATTGCAGTGTAATTAGACATACAAACTTACTCAACAAACCTATTAAAACAGTAGCTTTTTGTGGTGGTTCTGGAAGTTTCTTATTAAATAAAGCAAAACAAATTAAAGCAGATATTTTCATTACAGGAGATTATAAATACCACGATTTTTTTGATGCAGAAGGAGAGATTTTAATTGCAGATATCGGTCATTTTGAGAGTGAACAATTCACATCAAATTTATTAGCTGACATTTTGAAGAAAAAATTTCATATCTTTGCGATTCATATAACTGGGGTAAACACAAATCCTATTAATTATATTTAACAAATGGCAACAACGGCGACTAAAAAGGATGTAACAGCAGCGGAGAAATTAGATGCTCTATACGAATTACAAAAGATTGATTCTGAGATTGATAAAATCAAAACTATCCGTGGTGAATTACCATTAGAAGTACAAGATTTGGAAGACGAGTTAGAAGGTATTACTCTTCGTATCGTTAAAAGCCAGGATGAAATCAAAGAAATGGATACAGAAATTTCTGATCGTAAAAATGCGGTTAAAGATTCTGAATTAGCGATTTCTAAGTACAAAGAACAACAAGAAAAAGTTCGTAACAACCGTGAATTCGAATCTTTAGCGAAAGAAATCGAATACCAAGAGTTAGAAATTAAATTACACGATAAAAAAAGCAAAGAAGTTAAATTCAAAATCACTTCTAAAAAAGAAGCCTTAGAGGAAGCGAAAGCTCGTCTTGAATTTAGAAAAACTGATTTAACTACAAAACGTAAAGAATTAGATGAAATCGTTGGTGAGACTCAAAAAGACGAGGATAAATTGATGAAAGCTTCTGAAGCTGCTATGAAAAAAATTGATGAGCGTTTAATCACTGCATATACTCGTTTAAGAACTAATTCTAAAAATGGTTTAGCTGTAGTTCCAATTAACCGTGATTCTTGTGGAGGTTGTTTCAATAAAATTCCACCACAACGTCAATTAGAAATCACTTTGAAAAGAAAAATTATTGTTTGTGAGCACTGTGGAAGAATCTTAGTACCAGAGGAAGAAACAGAAGAAGCATAAGCATAAAAGAAGATACTTTAGAAACCGCTTTGAGAAATCATAGCGGTTTTTTTAGGTCTATATCTTCAGTTTAATTATCGAATAATAACAACTAATTTACAATTCAATTTCTTATGAAATTTAGCGACTACAACATTTCTTCATTAATCAAATCACAATTGGAAGTTTTAGGCTTTAATAGACCTACTGACATTCAATTTAAGGCAATTAAACCAATTTTAGATGGTGAAGATGTTTTAGCTATTGCTCAAACAGGTACCGGTAAGACAGGCGCTTTTGCAATTCCAGTTTTACATATATTAGAAACTAAACATAAAAAAAATTACAAAGGTGTTCGTTGCTTGGTTATGGTTCCAACACGAGAATTAGCGAAACAAATATCCCTTGTTTTCCAAGATATTGGAAGAAACACAAGTGTTAAAATATTTGGACTTTTTGGAGGAGTTGAACAAGAACAGCAAATCAAAACATTGAACAATGGAATAGACATTTTAGTTTCGACTCCAGGAAGAATGTTTGATTTAATTTCTCAAGGTCACATCGACATCTCAAAACTTGAGTTTTTAGTTTTAGACGAAGCAGATCTAATGCTTGATATGGGATTCTTAAAAGACATTAAAGATGTTTCTAAGCATATTCCTAATCATCGTCAAACACTCTTCTTTTCAGCTACAATTACTCCTGAAATTAAGAAAGTAGCCTACTCTGTTGTGAGAAATGCAATTCGAATTCAAATAGCACCTCACAACCCTGTTGCTGGAAATATAGATCATACTGTTACATTCGTTGAAATGGATGACAAACGTTTTTTCCTTGAAAATATTCTGAAAGAATACGAAGAAAGTAAATTTATCGTTTTTGTAAGAACACAAATTAGAGCAGGAAGAGTTGTTGAAGCAATGAAACGTGTTGGAATTAGTAGTGAAGCACTTCACGGTGGTGTAGAACAAAAAGATCGTTTTGCAATTTTAGACCGTTTCAGATCAGGTGAAAATAGAGTTTTAATAACTACTGATGTCGCAGCCAGAGGAATAGATATTCCGACTGTTGAGTATGTTATCAATTACGACGTTCCGGATAATCCTGAAAACTATGTTCACCGTTGCGGTAGATGTGGTAGAGGAAACAATAAAGGAAGTGCAATTTCATTTTGCAGTGAAGAAGAAAAACCGTTACTTCTTGAGATTGAAGAATATACGGGTGAAGAAATTGAACATCAAACAATTGAAAAAGACGATTACCGTAATATATTAAGAGACACTGATGATGGCTCGTATGACTGGAAAAAACTAATAAGAGATACTAACAAAGAAGATGGAACGGAGGATGAGTGGTGATTTTATTAACAAATAATATTCACTTCTCTCTCTAATTCAACTCCAAATTTAGCTTTTACATCTGTAATTATATCTGTAGATAAATCATAAATTTCTGGTCCGGTTGCACCTCCATAATTTACTAAAACTAAGGCTTGAAGTTTGTGTACTCCAAAATGCCCGAACGTTTTACCTTTCCAACCTGCTTGCTCTATCAACCAACCAGCAGCTAATTTAACAAAACCTGTTTCAGAAGGGTAATTTGGAACTGATGGGTAATCTGTTAGTATTGAACTCAATACAGAAACGGGAACGACTGGATTTTTGAAAAAACTTCCTGCATTTCCGATTAGTTTTGGATTAGGTAATTTACTACTTCTAATTGCGATAACGGCATTACTAACATCTTTGATTGTTGGATTCATAATATCCATTTTAGCCAATTCAGCTTCAATTACACCATAAGACGTATTCATAGTTGGCTGTTTTGATAATCTAAAGTAAACAGCTGTTATTATATACTGATTTTTTAATTTTCTTTTAAAAACACTTTCTCTGTATCCAAATTCACATTCAGATTTTGAAAAGGTATGTACTTCTTGGCTAACAATATGGAAAGCTTCTAACTTCTCAAAAACATCTTTTATTTCAGCTCCATACGCTCCAATATTTTGCATCGGACTTGCTCCAACACTTCCAGGAATTAGTGATAAATTCTCAACTCCACAAAATCCGTTATCTATACATTTTAAAACAAATTCATGCCAAATTTCTCCTGATCCACTTTTAACAATAGCAAATTCATTCGTTTCTTCAATAACTTCAAATCCTTTAATTTCATTGACAAGAACTAATCCATCAAACGTATCTTTCGTAAACAACATATTGCTCCCTCCTCCTACTACTAAAAGAGTCTCGTTTGAATTTTCATTCAATAAAGATTTTAATTCTTCAATTGATGAAAATTTACCGAAAAGCTTTGCTTCTACATTTATTCCAAATGTATTGTAAGGTTTGATGTTTGTATTTTTTGAAATCATGTAACAAAGGTAAAAATTTATTCTTCTCTTGGGATTACGAAAATTTTAAAACGAATTTTTTCTTTTTTTCTTTTCGTATTTGTGTGCAATTCTACAATTCGGTCCTGGTGGTAATATTTCCCTTCAGTATCAAAAACCAGCTTAATATCTGCTGTTTGATTGGGTAGAATCAGATACTCTGGATACGAAATTGTTGTACAATGACATGCGACTGCATAATCATGAATTAATAAAGGTGCATTTCCAGTATTTTTCAAAGTAAAAACATGCTCAACAATTTCCCCTTCTTTCGTTTTAGGAAACTTAAACGTATGTTCTTTTAAATAAAATTCCGCCTCTTGGGAAAAACCAAGGGCGGAATTTATAAAAAGTACTAATAAGGTAAAAAATAATTTCATTTTCTTACCGAAATAAACAAATTAGTTAGAAGGACCTGCATTGTTTACCGGAGTTCCATCTTCTGGAGCTGGTAAAACATTTCCTTTTATACGGATAATTTGATTTGGGTCATTAACTGCATTTGAAGTAATTGTTACACTTTTATTTATTGCGCCAGGTCTTTTTGTGTCATATTTCACAACAATACTTGCTTTTGCACCTGGTGCAATTGGTTCGCGAGGCCAAGTTGGAACTGTACAACCACACGATCCTTTTGCATTAGAAATAATCAAAGGTGCATTTCCATTATTTTTAAATTCGAATGAACACTGACCATCAGCACCATATTTAATAGTACCGTAATCGTGTGTTTCTTTTGTGAAAGAAATCTTAGCTCCATTATCAATTTGAGCCGAAACTGTATTGGAAGCAACTGAAGCTCCAACCATCATCATTAAAGAGAAGAATATTTTTTTCATCGTACTAATTTTTTATTGATTTTTAATAATGTCAAATATAATAAGAAAATTTTGGTATCAAGTATCTTTAACAGATTCTTAACAGGAACTTACACCATTTATAATCGGTATAAAAGCTCTATTTCATTGATGCTTCTTTCATAATCAAGTCAATATATTCATCAAATTTCAAATCCAAATGCTTCAACCTCATTTCTATTCCGTCTTTTTTATCTTTATCTAATTTAGGATTTTCAGTTAGTAGAAGAGAATAGTAATACCGAACTTTGACTGTATCTCTTGGTAAATTAAAAATATCATGATTAGATACCTGACTTTCTAAAATCATTGCTCTATTAATGTATTTTGGATATTTTTTTAATATCAAATCAGCAATTTCAATAGATTTATGATACACTCCCATCCCTGAATAAGACATGTGCATTTTATCTAAACAAACTGGTGCATTTTTATCATTCGGATACGCTTGATAAAAATCAAGTAAACTCTGAATCAAAGCGTAATGCTTCTCATTTGGTATTTTCTTACCTTCTGTTTGAAAACTTCTCAAAGAATCTTCTTTTTGTGAAATAATCAATTGTAATTCTTCTATTGACGGTTTTGTGTTTTCTGCTTTTTTACCACCACATGAAGTAAGTATGAAAAAAGTCATAAAAACTAAAAAGTAAAGATTCTTCATATTATCTACGACTTTTTTTCATTGCTGGAAACTTCATTCTATAATCAACTTTTATTAGTCCTTTTGATATATTCAGCAATTTTGTTGCAATCAATTTCTTTTTGATTGATGACAAATGATCGGTAAATAATATTCCTTCTATATGGTCATATTCATGTTGAATAATTCGTGCAGCATAACCGTCATAATATTCATCTTTGAATTCCCAATTTTCATCGTAATACGTAATTCTGATTTTTTCTTTTCTAAATACGTCTTCTCTTACTTTAGGAATTGACAAACAGCCTTCTCTAAACGACCACTCTTCACCACTCTCTTCAATGATTTTTGGGTTGATGAATACTTGTTTAAAATCTTCAATTCCAGCTGCTCTTGGATCTGGCTCTTCTCCTTCTTCTAATTCTTCTGCAAATGGACTTCCATCAGTTATAAACAATCGAATATCTCTTCCAATCTGTGGAGCAGCCAACCCAACACCTGCCGCTTCATACATTGTATCGAACATATTGTCGATCAATTTATTCAAATCGGTGTATTCTTTTAAAATTTCAACTGCTACTTTTTTTAAAACAGGATCTCCGTATGCTACAATTGGTATTATCATTTCTTGAATTTGTTATGGTGCAAAATTAATGATTTGTTTGGGATGATGAATTATTTTTTTAAAATAGTGATAGAGACGTTGCAATGCCACGTTTCTATAAGGTCTGCATATACGATTGTAAAATAATCGTTGCACTAATTTCATCTATCAGCCCTTTATTTTGACGTTGTTTTTTTGACATTCCATTATCTATCATTGATTGAAATGCCATTTTAGAAGTAAAACGTTCGTCAACTAAAACCACTGGAATTGCTGGGAATTGCTTTTCTAACGCCTCTTTCAACAAATGGACATTTGCTGTAATGTGACTTGGTTCATTATTTAATCGTTTGGGTTCTCCTAATACGATTATTTCAATATTTTCTTTTTGGGTTAGATTCTTTAAAAACAGCATCAATTCTTTGGAATCAACTGTTGTTAAACCACTTGCAATGATTTTATTTTCATCGGTTATTGCAATACCTGTTCTTTTTAATCCGAAATCAATTGCTATTAATTTTCCCATTTTTAATTGCACTTTTTAAATGATGTTATTTATTATTCCAATTGGTCATTGTCATTCCAATCCCGATTGTAGTGAAACTTTTGATGAATTCGGCACATACTTCTAGTCGTTCTTGCATCACTAATTTCTCAGGTTTATCCCATTCTCCAAGGACATAATCTGATTGTCTACCTGGATTAAAATCATTACCTACTCCAAATCGTAATCGTGGGTATTCTACTGTTTTTAGAACTGCTTGTATATCTTTCAATCCATTATGTCCCCCGTCGCTTCCTTTGCTTTTCATTCTTAATTTACCGAATGGTAAAGCGATATCATCAGCAATAACTAATAAATTTTCTACAGGGATTTTTTCTGCTTGCATCCAATAATTTACAGCTTTACCTGAAAGATTCATGAATGTTGTAGGCTTAATTAAGAGGATTGTTCTTCCTTTGAATTTTACTTCGGCAACTTCGGCTAATTTATTCGAAGAAAATTTACCGTCCATTTGACGTGTAAACAAATCGACTACCTTAAAACCAATATTATGACGAGTTTCTTCGTATTTATGACCTGGATTTCCAAGTCCAACTATAAGGTATTTCATTGAATTTTTTTTTACAAAGATATTAGATTGTTAGTCAATAGACAATAGATTTACCTCTATAATTCAATCAAATTCATCTATGTCTAATAGTATGTTTTTAGCTTCCTTCAATTCTAAAAATGTTTTTGTATTACCTTCATTTTTAGCTATTACCATTCCTTTATCGAAAAATTCAGTCGCTTTTTCAATTTCTTCGATGGACTGATATAATTTCCCTAACTGGTAATATACAGCCAAATAATTTTCATCTCGATGATTCAATTCTAACAATTTTTCAATCGCTAATTGAGGATTATTTTCTTTCACATACTCCAATGACAAAGCGTATATTAAAAATGAATCATTCGGTTCTTCTTTCAAAAATTCTGTTAATTGTTCAATTCTTGGGTTCATGAAGTAAAGGTAATGGTTTAATATATTGGTTCAATGATAATTTCGGTCAAAACTGAATTTGCTATGAAACATTCTTCGTGCGCTTTTTCATGTAGTTTATCCATCGTTTCTTTATCTGGTTGGATTGACCCTCTAAAAATTATCTTTGGACGAAGATACAGTTTTGTGACCGCCATTTTATTTTTATCGTTTTTCTCTAAAATCGCAACCGACTGATCTTCATAGGTTTCCACAACTAGTTTTTTCTTTGATGCGACAAATAGAAAAGTCATCATGTGACAGCTTGATAATGCGGCTGCTAATGCTTCTTCAGGATTTATATAATCTATATTTCCTATGTATTCTGGTGCTGCTGATGCTGTTATCTTTTTCCCTCCTTCGAATTCCCATGTGTGGGTTCTATCGTAGGCTTTGTAGGAAAAATCTTCTTTCTCGTTTTTCCAGAATATTTTCACTTTGTGATCGGACATATTGTTTATGATTTTATGATGAACAACTGATTTCCAAATTCATTCCCCAATCCGGTGGGATTTGTGCATATTTATCGAATTCTAGTTGTTCGTCGAATGGATTTTGTAAAATTTTCAATAATTTATCGACCTCGGTAAAATCGTTATTTTCTGCTTTTTCGATGGCTATTTGTGCCAAATAATTTCGTAGAATATACTTTGGATTCACTTTGTTCATTGAACTTTTCCGAACAGCATCGTTGCTTTCTTCCAATTTTAATCTCCTTCTATATTGAACTGACCAATCATCAAATGCTTCTCTTTCGATAAATAAATCTCTGATGGGTTGATTGGATTCAAAATCTTCTATTTTATAATCACTTAATCTTCTGAAAAACAAAGTAAAGTCAACTCTATTTTGTTGCATAATAGAAAATAAAGAATCAAATAATTTTTGATCTTCTGGGTATTTTAATTCGAGTCCTAATTTTTGATGCATTAAATCATCGTATTTAGCTCGATAAGCTGGCATGTACAACGAAATAATTTCTTGAGCTTCTTCTATTTCGCCAATCAAAGGTAAAAGTGCTTGAGCCAACGCTCTACAGTTCCATTGACCTACGTGTGGTTGATTTGCATAGGAATACCTTCCACTATCATCAGAATGATTACAAATATGTCCTTGATTGAATGCTTCCATAAAACCAAAAGGACCATAATCCAAGGTTACGCCTATGATAGACATGTTATCTGTATTCAATACTCCATGCATAAATCCAACGCATTGCCATTGAGCTATTAATTCCGCAGTTCGTTTTACTACTTCTTCTAATAGGGCTTTGTAAGGATTTTCTTTTAATTTACAATCAGCATAAAAATGTTCAATGACAAAATCAGCTACTATTTTAAGATTTTGCTCATCTTCCTTATAATACCAATGCTCAAAAGAACCAAAACGAATAAAAGAAGGCGAAAGTCGAGTAACAACAGCTGCTGATTCAATCGTTTCCCGATAAACTCGATCTTTACTACCTGTTATACACAATGCTCTTGTAGTTGGAATACCTAAAGCTGCCATTGCTTCTGAACATAAAAATTCACGAACAGAAGACCGAAGGACTGCTCTTCCATCACCTCTTCTTGAATAAGGAGTTGAACCAGAACCTTTTAACTGAATTTCCCAAGATCCTTTTTTCGTTTTTATTTCTCCAATTGAAATTGCTCGTCCATCTCCTAATTGTCCAGCCCATTGACCAAACTGATGTCCTGAATACACTGCTGCTAAAGGTTTTGATGTAGCATGAATTGTATTTCCAGTAAAAATTTCAATTAATTCAGGATTTTCAAAATCAGTTTGATTCAATCCTACTAATTCGGCTGAATCACTACTTACAGCAACCAAATAGGGGTCGTTTAAAGGCGTTGGCGATAGAAAGGTGAAGAAATCAGAAGGTAATTCAGAAAAAATATTTTGGAAATCAATTGTTATTTGACTCATAAGCTTTATAATTTTTACACAACGTAAAGGTATTTAAAACAAAATTAAAGACTACTAAAATCTACGAAAACATATTTAAAAAGCCTCATTTATACAGTCAATTTGACTTTCAATGAATAAATTCTATCTTTGTATTTCAACATTTATATAATATGGAAATCCCAAAAACGTATGAGCCTTTAAAGGCGGAAGAAAAATGGTATGCACATTGGATGAATAAAGGTTATTTTCATTCTGAACCAGACGAACGCGAAGCGTACACAATCGTTATTCCTCCTCCAAATGTCACTGGTGTATTACACATGGGGCACATGTTAAATAATACAATTCAAGATGTTTTGGTACGTCGTGCTAGAATGTTAGGTAAAAATGCTTGTTGGGTTCCTGGAACAGATCACGCATCGATTGCTACTGAAGCGAAAGTTGTTCAAAAATTACGCGCTGAAGGGATTAAAAAATCAGACCTTTCTCGTGATGAATTCTTGAAACATGCATTCGAATGGAAAGATAAACATGGTGGAATTATCCTGGAACAATTAAAAAAATTAGGAGCTTCATGCGATTGGGAACGTACTAGTTTTACGATGGATCCAGAATATTCTGGATCTGTTTTAGATGTATTTATTGATCTGTATAAAAAGAATAAAATATATAGAAAAGCTAGAATGGTGAATTGGGACCCAGAAGCTTTAACTACTGTTTCTGACGAAGAAGTTCAACACAAAGAAGTAAATTCGAAACTTTTTTACATTCGTTATAAGATTGCAGAAAGTGATGATAAATGGTTGACAATTGCTACAACTCGACCTGAAACTATATTGGGTGATAGTGCAATTTGTATCAATCCTACTGATGAGAGATTCAAACATTTACACGGAAAACAAGCAATTGTTCCAATAGCTAATCGTACGATTCCAATTATTTTGGACGAATATGTTGATATTGAGTTCGGTACAGGATGTTTAAAAGTTACTCCCGCTCATGATGTAAACGATTATGAATTGGGAAACAAACACAATCTTGAAACAATTGATATTTTAAATGATAATGGAACTTTAAATGCATTTGGTTTGCATTATGAAGGTAAAGATCGTTTTGAGGTAAGAAAAGCAATAGAAAAAGAACTATACGACAAAGGCTATCTTGTTAAAACTGAAGACCATATAAATAAAGTAGGTTTTTCAGAAAGAACAGATGCAGTTATTGAACCTAAATTATCATTACAATGGTTCGTTTCTATGAAAGAGTTGGCTCAACCAGCTTTAGATAATGTAATGAATGGAGATGTTGTTTTTCATCCAGATAAATTCAAAAACACCTACCGTCATTGGATGGAAAATGTAAAAGATTGGTGCATTTCACGTCAATTGTGGTGGGGTCATCAAATTCCTGTTTTCTATTATGGGTCAGGATCTGAAGAGTTTGTTGTTGCTAAAACAGTTGAAGAAGCGATACTATTAGCTTCTGAAAAGACAGGTCGCACAATTTTAGCAAATGAATTAAAACAAGACGAAGATGTTTTAGATACCTGGTTTTCTAGTTGGTTATGGCCTATTTCTGTTTTCAATGGATTAACAAAACCAAACAACGAAGAAATAAACTACTACTACCCTACAAATGACTTAGTTACAGCTCCGGAGATTATGTTCTTTTGGGTAGCTAGAATGATCATTGCTGGAAATGAATACATGGGTAAAATTCCATTTAAGAATGTTTACTATACAGGAATTGTTCGAGATAAATTAGGTCGTAAAATGTCTAAATCACTAGGCAACTCTCCTGACCCTATTGATTTAATTGAAAAGTATGGTGCTGACGGAGTACGTTTAGGGGTTTTAATCTCTTCACCAGCTGGAAATGATTTACCTTTTGACACTTCTCAATGTGAACAAGGGAGAAATTTCACTAATAAAATATGGAACGCTTTCCGTTTAGTGAGTGCTTGGGAAGTTCATGAAATTGAGCAACCAAAATCTTCGAAAAAAGCAATCGAATGGTTTGAAGCTAAATTCAATCAAGAGTTAGCGATTATTAATGACCTTTACGATAAATTCAAAATTTCTGAAGCTTTGATGGCTACCTACAAATTGGTGTGGGATGATTTCTGCGCATGGTATTTAGAAATGGTAAAACCTGGTTACGAGCAACCAATCGATTCAAAAACATTAGAAGCTACTATTGATTTCTTTGAAAGATTATTAAAAGTAATTCATCCGTTTACTCCTTTTATTGCTGAAGAAATTTGGCATCTTATCAGACCAAGGGAGGAAGGAAACGATATTATTTTAGCACAATGGCCTTCGACTGGAGAAATTAATACTTCTGTTTTATCTAATTTCAAAATAGCTGAAGAAGTTATTATCCATATCCGTAATGCTCGTAAAAAGAACAACATAGCCAACAAAGTGAAAATAGATTTATTCGTTAAAATGAATACTGAAATTGACACAACATTTGATTCTGTAATTTCTAAAATGGGTAATTTAACTAGTTTAGAATATATGAATGAAAAAGTTGGTAACTCTAATTCTTTTATCATTAATTCAAACGAATACTACATTCCTTTTGGAGAAAATGTAGATTTAGAAGCTGAAAAAGCTAAAATGATTGAAGAATTAAATTACACAAAAGGATTCTTGCAAACCGTTTTAAAGAAATTGCAAAATGAAAAATTTGTAGCTGGAGCTCCAGAACAAGTTTTGGCGGTAGAACGAAAAAAAGAAGCTGACGCTTTGAATAAAATTAAAATTTTAGAAGAGAAGTTAGAAGCTTAATTTTTATCTAAAATAGAATCTAAGCGCTCGTTTTCAACGAGCGCTTTTTTTGTGTTTACAACAGCTTATTAATCAATCTTAAAAAAATAGAAAATAGGATTTAACAACACCTAATTATGGTTATGTATACGTTTACCAGCAGACCCTAATTATGAAATCAATAAATCAATTTCTGTGATTGTAACAATCATCCGATAAAAATAAGATTTAGTTTTACTCTTGGATTGTAATCGTGTAAGAAGCTTTAAAACGAGATTGTTTGTCTAGTTTTAAAATACCTTCTTTTGTCTTAAAATCTTGATCAGTATCACACGAGTCCGAAATACCTAACCACGGTTCAATACAAACAAACGGTGCATTTGGTTTAGCCCAAATACCTAAATACGGAAAATCTACATATTCGACTGACAGACAGGTAGTTGATTTCTTACTTTTTAAACTAACTTTATTAGACAAATGCTCTTTTAAAATTAAAGCATCGTTTTCAAACAAATTATTTTTCAAGGATAAAATAGAAGAATTATCCAGTAAAGGCGATGTTGTTGTGTCAATTAAACCAGATGAAAGCACCCCCCAAGTAGGAATGGTTTCTACTTTTTCAAATTCTAAAAAATAATCTTCATAGACTTCATCTTCATTCAACGGACATTTAAAAGCTGGATGTCCACCGACTGAAAAATACATTGGAGTTTGATTGCAATGATTGATTACTTCATGCTCAACTTTAATTTGATTTTCATTTAAACTAAATCGTATGAAAAATTCAAATTTGAAAGGATATTGCTTTAAACTTTCTTTATCAAATTTTAACGAATATTCTATCGTAGAATCTGAAAGTTTTTTAAAAACTAAATTTTCGTTGTTACGAATAAAACCATGTTTAGGAACGGAATAATACGTGCCATCATATTCAAATTCACCATCCTTCAATGCGCCAATAATAGGGAAAAGTACTGGAGCAAAACTTCCCCAAATTTCAGGGTTGCCATTCCACATAAACTCTTTTCCAGTTTTCAAAGAAAGAATACTGCATAATTCAGCGCCTTTTTTTTGAACACTTATTTTGAAATTATTATTCGAAATTGATTTCAAAATCTTGTATTACTTCTTTGGGTATAAAATAGCATCAATTGTACTTTTAGAGACAAAATGATAGTTAAATTTAGCTTTCGAGAACACTTGTTTCCCCCACTCTAAATCATCTGGATATTTCGCTAAAGTTGTATAAATTGGAGCTAAAAACTTACGTCTACCAACCTTCATTAAGAACTTCTTCATTTCTGAACGAACATCATCATAGGAACTATTTATTCCTAAAACATACCATTCTGTCATAATCTCAGCATTTCCACATCCTTTAAAGTCTAAATGCAAATCCAATTCTCTTAACAAAGAAGGATCCATTTTAGCCGGTAATTTTCTAATAAAAGCCAACCACTCTTGTGTAACATATTTGTTTCTTGTGATTTTATTTTTCTTATGTTTGACTTTAAAAATATTTTCTCCTTTTGCAAAGCGATCCGCTAATTTTTGAACTTCATTAAAACGAGGTGATACAATTTTTAAACAATTATTAGGTATCCCAGGATTGTATAGCCATTCTTTGGTGTTGAATGAAATATGGTTCGGTTTCAATAATTGAGTATTCAGATATTCTTCAAAAATTTCTGTTGTAATTGTTCTGAAAGAAAATTTCTTAAAGTAAGAGTTTAAAAATTCATCAAACAATTTCCTTCCAACTGTTTTTTCTAATGTTTTTAAGAAAAAAGCACCTTTAACATAAGCGATAGATGTCATTCCATCATCTGGACTTCTATCTTTTAACGATAATTTTAAATGAGTATCTTCAGGGAATTTACTTTTTCCTATTTCTGAAACTTCAGCTTCTAATTCTTGAAATTCTATTAAAGCCAAAATATCTGCTACCTCTTTTCCGTATATCTCTTCCATTATACGATTTTCAAAATAGACTGTAAATCCTTCGTTTAACCAAAAATCATCCCAAGAAGCATTTGTTACTAAATTTCCTGACCAAGAGTGTGCTAATTCATGCGCAACAACAGAGACCAAACTTCTATCACCAGCTAACAATGTTGGACTAGCAAATGTTAAGCGAGGATTCTCCATCCCTCCAAAAGGAAAAGAATAAGGCAATACAATTAAATCATATTGTTGCCATTGGTATTTTCCATATATTTTTTCAGCTGCGTTAATTAATTTCGGTAGATCAACAAACTCATAACCACACGCACCAATTAAAGAAGGTTCTGAATAAACACCACAATTTTTACCTAATTTTTTATACTTTAAATCTCCAACCGCTAATGATATAAGGTAAGACGGAATTGGCTGTTTCATTTCAAAATGATACTTCCCTTCACTATTTTTTACTTTTGGATTTTCAGCGCTCATCAAAGCCATTAATTCAGAAGGAACCGTAACATCTGCAGAATACGTAATTCTATTTGAAGGCGCATCTTGAATTGGAATCCATGATCGAGTTAAAATAGCTTCTCCTTGCGTATACATATATGGAAGTTTTTTACCCGCTGTTAACTCAGGAGACAACCAATCTAGAGCTTCAGATTTTTCATTCGTTTTATAATAAATATTAACCTGAGTTGTAGTAGGTAGCACTTTAACACACAAAGGTTGTCCTAATAATTCATTATCTGTACCAATAATAAAATCAGTTTCTTTTTCTGAATCTTTCCCTAATGTCACTTTTTGAATATCCAATCCCTTGATGTCGAAAATAGCAGTATCCGTACCAAAATTAAGCATCTCATGACGTGCTACACCGTAAATCGTTCTATTCTCAAAATTCACATCTAACTCTAAATGTAAATGTTTTGTTCTAATTTTATTGATGTTCGAATAACTATGACCATCCTTAATTAAGGTTGTGTTATCAGGTAAAGAAATTACATCTTTTTCTTGTTTTTCTTCAGAACAAGATGAAAAGAAAACGATTATAAATAAAGAAATTATTAAATAATAATGAAATTTCATCTTATGTATATTAAGGAGTAATACAATTTATAGCTCAACAAAATTAAAAGAATTAAGTTATAATCAATAAAAACAGTACGAATTCAATTTGTAAAGTTGAAAATAAGTTTAGTTCCTTTCAAGCGACAAGTAACGAATCACTTCAGCTGAACCCATCAATCCAAACAATGCTGGCATGTAACTCATTGTGCCATAGAATGATTTCTTATAATTTAAGCCATCAGTTAATTTCATAGAAGATTTAATTTGTAGTTCAGATGAAAATACAGCTCTTACAGAATCAAATTCAACATTCCTTTTTTTTAAACGCTTTTTTAAGTGACTTGCTAATTTACAATTGTATGTTTTATCTAAATTAGTTACTTGAACTCTGCTAGGATCTACCTTTCCTCCTGCACCCAAATGAGATATAATTTTTATTTTCAAACGTTTACAAGCGACAATCCATTCTAGTTTTGGCGTAACGGAATCAATACAATCCATAACGTAATCTGGCTTATATTCTGCCAACAATTCCCAAACTCTCTCCGGAACTACAAATTCTTCAATTACATTCAGTTTCACATCAGGATTAATATCTCTAATTCTTTCAGCTAAAACAACGGCTTTATTCCTGCCAATTGTCGAATCTAAAGCAGTTAATTGTCTGTTCTTATTGGTTGGGTCAAAAGCATCTCCGTCAATCAATGTAATTGTGCCAACACCTGCTCTTGCAATGAACTCACCTGCAAAAGAGCCGATACCTCCAAGTCCAACAATTAACACATGCGAATTTACCAATTTTTCAATCTTCTTCTCCCCTACTAATAATTCTGTACGCTCAAGCCATTTTGCCATTTTTGAAAAATTCTTTTAAAATTAAGTTCTATTATTTCCTCTAATTCAAGCAAAGATATTTTTTTTATTTCGGAAACCTTTTGATAAATCTATAAAATATCAATTGAAGCATCGTCCGTCTCAATTAAAAGTTGATCATTTGGTATTTTCTTAACAGATGATTGAAGTAATTCATTCGATAAAATTGAAGCACCTAAACTCACTATTACTTCAGAATTTAAAACACTTTCTAAAATTCCAACTTTGTTAAATCCATGATAAATCCAAGGCTGTTTTGGTTGTAACTTTTTCTTAACCTCTTGTATTTCATTCCAAGCTTTCACACAATGCAAAATGACGGGTAAACCGATTTCTTCTGAAAGTTTGATTTGTTCCTCAAACGATTTTAGTTGAATTGAAATAACTGGACCTTTTAGCTTATCCAATCCAATTTCTCCAATAGCTAAACACTTTTTGTTTTTAGCTTTCTCTCTAATCAATAAAAAGTTATCCTCATATTGAGCACTTTGCCACGGATGAATTCCTACAGAATAAAAATCACTTTCTTCCACTTTACTATCTGATTCATTGATTATTGAAACATTTTGTAACGAAGAAAAATGAGAGTGACAATTAAATAGCATTCGATTAAAATTTGATTGAATTCTTTATTTTGTTCATAAAGTAAAGGTAAGATTAATTTACTGTAAAAATATTAACACTATTTTCACAAGCTAAAATTAAAAAGAAGACTCAAAAAAACTCTCTTTAAAAAATGAATAATCAAAATAATAGTATTTTCAATTCAACCGTTTTAGGACACCCACAAGGACTTTTCATCTTATTTTTTACAGAAATGTGGGAGCGTTTTTCTTACTACGGAATGCGTGCTCTTTTGGTTATTTTCTTAATGAGCTCTATTAGTACAGGAGGTTGGAATTGGTCAAGTTCTAATGCTTTAGCTTTATTTGGAACCTACACCTCACTCGTTTATTTGACTCCAATTTTAGGAGGATTTTTAGCCGATAAATACCTCGGAAGTAGAAGAGCCGTTATCATTGGAACAATCATTATGACGTTAGGTCACGCTTCAATGGCGCTTGAATTTCATCACGTATTTTTATATATCGGTATTGGATGTTTAATAATTGGGAATGGTTTCTTTAAACCAAATATCACTTCGATCATTTCAAATATGTACAAAAGTTTTCCTGAAAAGAAAGACGGTGCCTACACTATTTTCTATATGGGTGTAAACGCTGGGTCATTCTTAGGAATTATGTTGTGTGGTTACCTTGGAGAAAGCGTTGGTTGGTCGTATGGTTTTGGTTTAGCGGGTATTTTCATGTTATTAGGAATGTTGCAATTCTATTTCTCTCAAAAAATATTTGGAGACATTGGTTTGAAACCTAAAAAAGAAATAAAACGAGAAGATAAATTTGAGTTTGAAGGAGATAAATTGAATCCATTTACTAAAATAGACAGAGTACTTATCTTCTTTTGTATAACTATTGGTTTAATTTGGATCATCAATGACCCTATTAAAAAGGTAACAGGAGCAAATTTCTTATCAATCGGAACCTTTGATTTCTCAGGTTATTTTATTCTTACAGGAGCTTTGTTGTTTTTTGGACTGTTGATTTATAGAATTATTCGCTACCCTAAAATTACCCACGATAGAATGTGGGCAATTGTAATTTTCGCATTTTTCACTATTCTTTTCAATCTATCTTTTGAACAAGCAGGTGGTACAATGACGATTTTCGCAATGCAATATACAGAAAGAGTATTTACAGGTACAAATGCCATTGTATTCCTTATTGTTGACTTAATTATTACAATTGTTCCAATAGTCATCATTTCTTGGATACTCTTTCTACTCTTAAAAAAGACAATTAAAACGTATATTTTATCTGGCTTGATATTAATTTTAAGTTTTTTATTGATTTGGACAATTGTAGGTTGGAAAATTAACAGAGAATTAAATATGAATACGTATCTAGTTGAATACAAAGAACTTGTTGAACCAACTAAAAATGGAGAAACGGGCAAATTAGACCCTATCGCTACAATTATTAAAGCTTCTACAATTCTTCCTAAAAATGCTCACATTATAAAGTCTCAGGTTAAAATAAAAGACTTAAGTAACTTTAAAATGGGTACTAAAGTATGGTTGATAGACACGGACAATAAAGGGAACTTGAAATATGTTTCAGGAGAAAAATCTAAAACGATTGAAAAGGATAGAAAAGTGGAAGGTCGAATTATTGAATTAAAAGACAAAGAAGTTGAGATCCCCGCAACGTGGTTCGGAATCCTTAACTCACTATTCATCATAATATTAGCTCCTTTAGTTTCTAAAATATGGGGAAGCAAATACAATCCTGGAGCGACAGTGAAATATGGACTTGGCTTAATTTTTATTGGACTTGGATTTGGTGTTTTAGCTATGGGTTCTGCAGGTATTAAAGAAGGTCAAGACATCGTTTTGGTTAGTACTTCTTGGTTAGTAATTGCATACTTCCTGCATACAATTGGAGAACTTTGTATATCTCCAGTATCACTTTCTTACGTGAGTAAATTAGTTCCGGGGAGAATGATTGCCCTGATGTTTGGGATTTGGTACATTGCTCTTGCGATTGGAAATAAATTAGCTGGTACAGTTGGTGGACAAATTGAAGAAATTCAGAAAAGTCATTCATTGAGCTATTTTTTCTCAATTTTCACGATAGGCCTTATTGCAATAGGTGTTATAGGAATACTAATCAGTCCATTAGTTAAGAAATTAATGCACGGAGTGAAGTAACTAATACCCATTTATTGTGGTTTAACATTTTTATCGTTAATATTGCGTTCTTATAAAGTTTGAAATAGAAGTTAAATATAAATAGTAAAATGAGTACTGAAAAAGATTTAATTGACAGAATAGAAGATCAAGGAACAATTTTAGGTCACCCAAAAGGTTTGTTTCTATTGTTTTTCACAGAGATGTGGGAACGATTTAGTTATTATGGAATGAGAGGTGTTCTTATTTTGTACATGACAAAAATGTGGAGTGAGAATGGATTAAACATACCTGCTGAAAAAGCTACTTTATATTACGGTTTTTTCACTGGATTCGTATATTTCACCCCATTATTAGGTGGGCTCATTGCTGATAGATTTATCGGGCAACGAAAAGCCATAACTATTGGAGGTATTACAATGTTTGTTGCACAGTTGGTGTTATTCTCAATGAATACTCATTTTGGTTTAGCTATTGGTTTGGTTTTATTAATCATTGGAAACGGATTTTTTAAACCGAATATTTCTACGTTAGTTGGACAGTTATACCGACCTAATGATGCAAGAAGAGATTCTGCATTTTCTATCTTTTATATGGGAATCAATTTAGGTGCTTTAATTGCTCCATTATTAATTGGTTTATTAGCAGAAGATTGGTTCGCTGTAAAAGGCGTTGACGCTGAAGGAAAAGCAATTATTTTAAGTTACGGTTTCAAATATGCCTTCTTAGCGTCTGCAATTGGAATGGCAATTGGTCAACTATTTTTCAATTTACTTTCTAAAAAATATTTACTTGAAATTGGTGAAAAACCAAAGAAAGAAGTAAAAGTTTTAGATGAAAAAACAGCTCCTTCTTCAGTTGAAATGTCAGATAAAAACGTTGAACGTCAAAGAATTACTGTAATTTTCATTCTTACATTTTTCGTTATTTTCTTTTGGGCTGGATTCGAACAAGCAGGTTCTTCAATGACTCTTTACACGGATAAATACATTGACAGAGTGTTTTTTGGTTGGGAAATTCCAACTACTTTCTTTCAAGCATTCAACCCCTTGTTAATTGTAACTCTTGCTCCTATTTTTGTGTGGTTCTGGAGTTCAAAATACGGTAAAAAACTTTCTACTCCTATGAAAATGAGTTTAGGTATGATTTTACTTGGTATCGGATTCTTATTCATGTTGATGGCAACTTATGGAGTGCAAGTTTCAGGTGCTGGAGACAAAGAAGTTGTAGTTAAAAAAGCGGCTTTAATCTGGTTAATCTTAACGTATTTCTTCCACACTATAGGTGAGCTTTGCTTGTCTCCTGTTGGACTTTCAATGATTACTAAACTTGCTCCAATAAAATTAGCTTCATTGTTGATGGGAGTATGGATGTTATCTACATTTGTAGCTAACATTATCGGTGGATATATTGCTTCTTATGTTGAAAAATTAGGAGCAGGAACAGTATTTGGATCAATTGCAATTTTCGTTATCGTTTTAGGTATTTTAATGATGTTCGTGTCAAAACGATTATCAAAAATGATGCACGGAATAAATTAATAACGATTACTTTTCTTAAATGCAGTACTACTTCGTACTGCATTTTTTTTTTATTATTAAACAGTATGAATAAAGAAATAACATTAGACGAAATTCAAAACTTCGAAGGAAAGTTTCCTAAACAATTATGGTATCTTTTCTTCTCGGAAATGTGGGAACGTTTTTGTTTCTATGGAATGAGGGGAATGCTGACTTACTTTATGGTAACTCAGTTAATGATGTCTGAAACAATCGCTAATTTACAATATGGTGCTACTCAAGCATTTGTTTATGCGTTTACTTTCGTCGGCGGACTCTTTGCTGATAAACTTTTAGGTTTTAGACGTTCGCTATTTTGGGGAGGTTTATTAATGATTACAGGTAGTTGCATCCTTGCTTTCGACCCGAAAGATTTCTTCTTTTTAGGAATTAGTTTTACCATTATAGGTACTGGTTTTTTCAAACCAAACATTTCTACAATGGTAGGTTCTCTATATAGATCAGACGATTCAAGAAGAGATGCTGGTTTTTCTTTGTTCTATTCTGGAATAAATATTGGAGCATTATTTGGAGGTTATCTATGTATCTGGTTAGGTAAAAACTATTCTTGGAACATGGCTTTCGGTTTAGCTGCAATTGTAATGACTATCAGTTTGGTAACTTTTATTTTTACTCAAAAATCGTTAGGACCTATTGGTTTAATGCCGAAGAAAAAAGACAAAGATGGAAATGAAGTGGAACAAAAGAAATCAAATCAATATTTTGTTTATATCGGTTCCCTTTTAATCATTCCAATTATTATGTTATTGGTTTCTAAAACTGAGTATTCCGCTTACTTTATGTACATAATCGGACCTGTAGTTTTAGTTTACTTCTTTTATGAAATGTTTAAATGTACGAAAGCGGAAAGAAAAAAATTACTTGCCGCTTTGTTATTTATTATTTTCTCAATTATTTTCTGGGCATTTTTCGAACAAAGTGGAGGTTCGTTAAGTTTATTTGCAGCCAACAATTTAAACGACTCTGTATTAGGAATTACGGCAGACCCTAATGGAATAAACAATGCAGCAAACTCTTTATTTGTAATAATATTCGCACCCATTTTAGGTATACTTTGGTTAGCAATGGCAAAGAAAAAAATTGAACCTAACACGGTTGTTAAATTTGGATTTGGTTTCTTATTCTTAGCATTGGCTTTCTACATTTTCTATACTACAAGATTGTTCTCAGACGAAAACGGAATAACTTCTTTAGATGTATTTACATTGGCTTATTTTGTAATGACATTTGGCGAGCTTTGTCTCTCCCCTATTGGATTGTCAATAATGACAAAACTTTCAACTAAGAATTTACAAGGTGTTATGATGGGGATGTGGTTCTTAGCAAGTGCTTATGGTCAATATGTTGCTGGAGTTTTAGGAGCAGGAATGGCACAAGCGAACGAAGGAGCATCAAAAATGGATAAATTAACAACGTATACTGACGGATATTTACAATTAGCAATCTACGCGTTAATTGCCGGAATAATTGTAATTGCAATTTCTCCTTTGATGAAAAAATTAATGGGCGAAGTTAAATAATCAAAACAAAAACAAAAAAATGGCTATAAACAAACATCCAAAAGCATTACCTTTCCTATTCTTCTCAGAAATGTGGGAACGATTCGGTTACTATCTAATGATCGGAATCTTTACGCTATATTTAAAAGATACAGTTGATGGATTTAGCATGACAGAAGCTGAAGCATCTGATTTATATGGAACTTTCATCGCATTCGTTTTCTTAACTCCTTTCGTTGGTGGTTTATTAGCGGATAGAGTTTTAGGGTATCGGAAATCAATTACCATTGGAGGTATAATGATGGGGATTGGTTATTGCTTAATGTCGGTTCACAATGAAACAATGTTATACCTTGCAATGCTTTTGGTTATTCTTGGAAATGGATTTTTCAAACCTAACATTTCTACTTTATTAGGGAATTTATACAATACACCTGAATATAAAGACAAAAAAGATGCTGGGTACAACATCTTTTATATGGGAATAAATATTGGGGCTTTTGTGTGTAATTTCTTTGGTGCTGCTTTGTATAACATGATGGGTTGGGGCGCTGCTTTTATTGCTGCTGGAGTTGGAATGTTTATCGGAATTATCATCTTTTGGACTGGAACAAAACACTTCAAACATGTTGATGTAATAAAACCTACTCAAGAAGGTGATATGCCTTTAGGTAAAATATTTGGTTTGATTTTGTTGCCCTCTATCTTGTTTGGATTCATTGGATACTTTTTGAATGGTGTAACTTCTGAAACAAATCCAGGAGGAAACTTCATCGGTTCTGATACAACAGATGCATTTTTACTTGGCTGTTTGCCTATCCTCTTTTTCTACGGTCGCTTATTGTATAAATCACCAAAAGAAGAGAAAAGACCAATAGCAGCTATGTTGGCTATTTTTGCCGTAGTAATTATGTTTTGGGCGGTATTCAAACAAAATGGCTCCACTTTAAATACGTGGGCAGATCGATATACTGATAGAGAAATCCCGTCTAATTTAGCACCAGTTATGGGGAAATTAAATTTGATTGATACGTGCGAATACGTAAAATCAGAAATCCCAGTAATGGACAATCAATTTAGAGTTGCTGATAAAAAAGTAACTGAAATGAATTACCCTCCTTACTACAAAAATAGTGATCAAAAAGATTTACCGAAAGATGGAGAATCAAAACTACTATTCAACACTCCTCTTTTCCAGTCAGTTAATCCATTCTGGGTAATTGCTTTAACTCCACTTGTTCTTGCTTTATTCGGATTTTTAAGACGTAAAGGAAGAGAGCCATCTACGCCTACAAAAATTGCTTTTGGATTATTAATCTCAGCTCTTTCTTGTTTGGTTATGTACGCCGCTGTTCATTCTTGTAATAATGGAGCTGAAAAATCTTCTGCTTGGTGGTTCATTTCTTCCTATGCTGTTATTACAATTGGAGAATTATTTTTAAGTCCAATGGGATTGTCGATGGTGTCAAAATTAAGTCCACCAAGATTAACCGCTTTAATGATGGGAGGTTGGTTTTTAGCAACCTCTATCGGTAATAAATTATCTGGAGTTTTAAGCAGTCTTTGGGACGGTTATGAAGACAAAGCCAATTTCTTCGTTGTAAACTTCTGTCTCTTAGGTGTTGCCAGTTTAATTATGTTCGGAATGATTAAATGGTTGAACGGCATTTTTAAAGAGCACGCATAATAATAAAAGCAAATTAGTAACTTTATACTTTATTTAAAAATCAAACGTATGAAAATTGATTCAAACATGGTTGTTTCCTTGACTTACAAGTTAACAGATCATAAAACAGGAGAAACAATCGAAGAAACAACAACAGAAAACCCAATGTTATTTTTATATGGGGTTGGTTCTTTAATTCCAGAATTCGAAGATAATTTGAATGGAAAAGTAGAAGGAGATTTGTTTAAATTCTCAATCGAATCTAAAAATGCTTATGGTGATCGCACTGACGAACAAATTGCGATGTTGCCAGCAAACATATTTCATGAGGAAAACGGTGAATTCAATCCAGAAATTAAAGAAGGTTCAATCGTTCCAATGACTGATAATGATGGAAACAATGTTAGAGGAATTGTTTTAGAAATCAAAGACGAACTGGTGAAAATGGATTTTAATCATCCTTTAGCGGGTACAGATTTACATTTTGAAGGTACAATCTTAGAAGTGAGACCAGCAACTCAAGAAGAGTTAGATCACGGTCATGCACATGGAGTTCACGGACACCAACATTAATTAAAGGAGATACGCGAAATGCGCAGTCCCAAAAAGGAGTTGTTTTTATAGCAACTCCTTTTTTATTTCTTCACTTACTTTATTGCAAACATAGTCGACGCGGTAAACTCTATATCTGTCAAGGGAGCATGCTCCCTTGTTGGTGGAGCACGCTCCCTTGTTGTGGGAGGATTCTCCCTTGTTGGTGGAGTATGCTCCCTTGTTGTGGGAGGATTCTCAATAGTATGACCAGCTCAATTTAAAAACGTAAGGCGTGTTATTCATCTCTTTATCAATAACTTGAAATTCGACAGATGGCATCTGGCGAATTGAGTTTACAGGTGAATAAGCATGAAAAAATTTGCGCATATTTCTTAAGTTTTGTTCGGAAAAACCTTTGCCGAATTGCTCTGAAAGACGAATCGACAATTCTTTCAAAACAGCTTTCCGATAGTTTTAACTATTTTTGAGACAAATCCAAGCTATGCATTGCCCGAATACTTCTTTTTCTCTCGACAGTTCTATTGCTTTTCCTTTGTATTGCATCATTTAAGATTTAATAAGGTTTTAGCAATACCTTCTTGCAATTCAGGTGATACGTTTACTTCATTAGCATGCTGCTTCCAATTATTTACCTCATCATTTATTTGGTCAATTATTT